>JAAUYH010009634.1_pt1 | contig 35864 bp, 22 predicted proteins | sample 7278061 | NCBI WGS metagenome assembly JAAUYH01 (sample SAMN14350203, study PRJNA611818) | marine sediment metagenome | isolation source: surface marine sediment (0.6m) | place: French Polynesia: Moorea | collected 2018-08 | reverse complement strand
TAGTGGAGCTTGATGGTGTCTTGCCATCCCCTAGGTTTTTTAAAGTGGACGATCAGATCTGGCATGATGCTTATTTCATTATCACTCGGGGGCACTTGATTATAATTGGGGATGTCAAATTCGTGTATACTTGTTTTGATCAATAACCCAAAGTCGGCGCCTTCTTGACGCTAACTTAAGGAAAAGTTACAGATCAACCCCTAAGACCTCAACCCAGCACAATCAAAAAAGAATACCTCTGTTGTAAATTTCCTTCTTAAAAACTTGATAGATGATTATTTTCTAGCTACCAATAGTGTAAGTTTGAAGTATACCCTAGATCGACAGGGCGACCGATAGGTAGCTCTGAGAAGTCTGGAACCAATTCCAGCTATAACGCAGGGTTCAGCGTTAGTTCCCACCCAAAGGGGTATCCTGGGATGGACGCAAACGGTCTAAAATCGAAGCCAAACCAAGAGAATGTAACAAAAACGTTACAGATCGAAGTAGGAATTACCGAATACAGGCTGTAGCGATTCCCGAACCGAGATATCTCACAGCTAGCGGGAAATGCAGTACACCAAGAATCGAACTCTGTGAATGAGGTGGCTGTTAGGGAAAGAACCAAAAGGTTGAGCTTTCGCGAACCTCCGCAAGCGTCGTGATTGGGAATACACCTGCAAAAGCAGAGATGGGTGTAAAGAGTCAAGGATTAGCTCTGTTGTCGAAGAGCAATCGATTGCCAATCTAAACAACGCAGATTGAGTAGAACCCCAAGACTCCGGCGTAGAGGAAAAACCAGAATACCAACTGGTGGCAACCTCAAGTTCGTATCTTCTCAGTGTGAAACCGGGAAACCCGACGTAGAGTCCAACTCCTAGGTCAATGGAGTTAGGTAGCCAAATCGTAAGAAGAGGTATAACTCTCTGCGCGGGATAAGATTCTCACCAAGCAAACGCCGACAGCCGAAAGGCAACACGAAATCATAAGTGGTCGGATAGAGGTTTAAATACCTTAACTCGAAAGAGTGCCGAATTGAGAAGCTGATAACAGCATGGAGACTCAGACCCGAGGAACTGAATCTTTGTAAACAACATTAGGTTTAGATAATACTATGTCTAAAAATGTAGTACAAAGAACGGACTGGAAAAGCGTCAACTGGCGTAAAGTAAACAGAATCGTAAGAAACCTAAGAAGAAGAATTTTCCGTGCAACTCGTGAAAAGCAATGGCGAAAGGTTAGAAGTCTACAAAGACTTCTAATGAGGTCATATAGCAACATCCTCAAATCCGTACGTCGAACAACTCAATTAAATCAAGGCAAGAAAACCCCTGGAGTCGATAAAAAGGTCGCACTGACACCATCCGAAAGGGAAGAGCTGGTCGATACTCTAAAACGCTTTGGAAATCTCTGGAAACCACTTCCGACCAAACGTGTATACATTCCGAAAAAGAATGGCAAAAAAAGACCTTTAGGTATTCCGAGCATTGTAGATAGATGTCTACAAGGAATAGTGAAGAACGCCCTGGAACCGGAATGGGAAGCCTTATTCGAGAGCACCAGTTATGGATTCAGAGCAGGAAGGAGCTGCCATGATGCCCGCCAAAAAATCTTCCTGAATATCAGAAAGGAAAATAATCAGAAATGGTGGGTGGTAGATGCCGATATCAAAGGATGTTTTGACAACATAAGTCATGAACATCTAATGAGCAAGATCAAGCAATTCCCAGGAAAGAGGTGGGTGGAAAAATGGCTTAAATCTGGATACGTAGACAAGAACGTGTTCCACGAAACCGAAGCAGGAACCCCACAAGGAGGAATAATATCACCTCTACTGGCGAATATAGCACTACACGGAATGGAAGAAGCCCTGGGTATTAAATATAAATGGAAAAAAGAGAACAAAAGCCGACAAGGATATTGGTCAAATATAACTAACAGAACCTTCGTAAGATATGCTGATGATTTTGTTATCCTCTGCACAAGCAAGGATGAAGCAGAAACATGCAAAGCAATAATCTCAGAATGGCTAATCAAAACTGGATTACAGTTATCAGAAGAAAAGACCAGAATCAGTCACTTAACCGAGAGATTTAACTTCCTAGGATGGAACTTCAGAAAGTATAAAACTAGCACCAAACGTACAGGATACATAACTCTAATCAAGCCAAACGCAGACAACATCAAAGCCCATAAACAAGCCCTAAAAGAGAACATTAAAGACATTAACTTAGGTTCTCCAGTTCATAAGTTGATAGGAGACATAAATGCTCTAGTCAGAGGGTGGGGCAACTACCATAAAGGAGCAGTGAGTAAAGAGATCTTCACTGAAATAGACCACTACATGGACTGGTTGCTTCGTAAGAAATGGGCAAAAAGAAGGCACTCAAATAAGAGTGATCAATGGATTAAAAATAAATACTGTGGAAAGCTGTGTCCGGGAAGGAATGATAATTGGGTATTCGGGGATGTTGAAGCCTGTAAAAAAGGTAAGCAGATCTATATAGAGAAGCACGCCTGGATTCCTATTCAACGCCATATCCTTGTTCCATATACACATAGTCCAGATGACCCAAACCTAAATTGGTACTGGAAAGAACGAAAGCTAAAACAGGAACAAGAGGAAATGAAGAGGAGGTTCAACACAGGCAAAAACCAAATAGCTCGAAACTATGAGTATAAATGCCCATGGTGTGGAGAGCATTATAGCTCTGAGTCCTGGTACGACTTGGAGATACACCATATTAAACCTCGCGCTGAAGGTGGTAAATCCACATATGCAAACATGGTGTATTTGCATGGAGATTGCCATCGAGCCATAACTGCTTTGGGTGCTTCCAATCCTGATGTAATAAATAAAATCAAGTCAGGTAGAGTGGATCACACAAAAAAACCCCAGAAGAGGAAGTAAGAACAAACGAAGTTATTGGTTGAGCTGTGTACTTGGAGACTTGTTCGCACAGTTCTTAGGGGGCGACGCGGGAGCAATCCCGCCGACCTACCCGATCTACCAAAGGGTGAACAATAATTATAAAGTATCAAATTTGTCTATACTGGCGTAATGCTGTTGAACTACCGAGTAGAAATCGTCCAGAAAAAACGCTAAGAAAAATTAATTGAGTGTACCAGTAAAATCCTCTGGGAATTACACTCTTGAAACCCTTGAAATTGCCTTAAAATATCTGTACCAATACACTTGCTACCGAAAGGCCATCGACTGCTCTCCACTACATCTGACGATCGCCCTCCGGTTTCCTCTGGGCAGCATGCTTTCGTTGTTGTCGTGCCATGGCGCGGATGGCTTGGACGGCGAGTTTTGAGGTTTGTTCGATTTGATTAGCGATCGCCTCTAATTGGTCAGCATTTTCTTGAAAATTTTTTGCTTGTCCTTCAGCGAAGTAAAGAGTATGCAATCGTTTCGGAAACGTCTCTAGTTGAGTTCCTGTTTTGATGCCCAGTGCATCTAAGTTGTCACGCAGGATTTGGGCTTGTTCTTCAGCTCGTTCTAACCCATCTGCGTCAGAGGAAATAGCCCCTTCAAACATTGCGTTGAGGGCTTCTGCGATCGCCTTCAAATGCTTTAAGGAATTAGCTGATTTAGCCTGCATTTGTTCTGCCGACTGATTCAGTAGGTCTTCAAGTTCAGATAATGCAGTTTCTGTAGGGGATTTTGAGGTTGGCGGATCAGTCTCTGAGTTAGAGGGCGATCGCCAATTTTTTAATGCGTCAATAATACCTGTTTTTGCTGATGTCAAAAATTCACCAAACTGTTCTTTGAGCCAGATTTTCGCTTCATCACGACTAATTTCAAACTCAATTATGGCGGACTCTTCTACTTGCTGTTTACGTCCTGTAACAGTTCTCAATTCAAAATCACCCACAGGAAGTTGGTGATCGTTGGGAATTAGGAAGAAGCGCGATCGATCTGGATCTGACCATAGCGTTTTAGAAACATTGAATGCCATTATAAATTTCTCTCAACTACTGAATAACATAGCATCTTCCACTTGAGTGAGAACATTGAAAAACACTAAAATGTCTATGTAATCAATATCAAATCGCACCTTAATATATCGAAAATTTTCATGTGTCAAACCTAGTTGTCTGTCAACCTTTATTTTATGGGTGAGCAATTTTAAGAACCCCTTACATGATGTGAATTAGATGTGAATTAAAGAATAAGCCTACTAGCAATGTTGAGCTTGATGCTTTACTAGAGCAATTTTTGAGCCGATAAATTTTTACGATTATTTTGTAATAAATTCATATATTTGTTCGATCAGCCAATCAGGCAGTGGTTCTCCATTATCCAAATACCCATCTCTTTGATCTCTTAGCCAATCAGGTAGGCTAGCTAGTTGTTCTTCTAGATGTTTTTCAACATGTGCCGCTAGGTGTTCTTCTAGATGATCGACATTGTCAGGCACAGAAACTCCCCCAGCTTTGAGGACGGCAATAGCATGACTGGCACAGGTATTGGTGCTGGCGTACTGAGGATTCCCGCTGTGCATCAGACTTCTTTGGGTTTCTTGGGCACGCACAGCCGCCTCATTACTTAGAGGGATAAAATCTCGGGATTCCTTTGCACTAGTCTGTTCTATGACAGTTCTGAACTCGAATCTTCGATGCAGTCTAGCAAAAGCTTGTCGATACTCCCCAGGTGATGCTGTTTTATACTTGGCAATTACCTCATCCAAGGCTTTGTCTTCTTCTTGGGATTTTACCAGTATACGTAGATGAGTACTTAGATCAACAATAATACCATCAACATTAGCCACTGTCCTGACGACAACATGGGGCGCATTAGTGCCGCGCTGTTCATATTTATAAAACAGATGGATACCGAGTAAATCACCAGCAAACTCCGCAGGAATAGCCCCCGTTCGACGAGTATCGTTGGGAGCGACAAGAATATTGAAATCAATGTCGTTATCCGCTTCATCAGTTTCTTTATCTTGGAAAGTAATGGAAAGGCCAATCCCATCCTCCAATATGCCAGAGTATTTTTCTTCAATATCTTTTGCTTGTTGCTCTTTCTGGCTCCGCAGTGAAGCATAGTCTTCAGGGGAATCGTTCACCTGTTTCAATTCATTCACTGCACTTGTTGCAACAGCATCATGATCAGTTGGATCAAGAGTTTCATCTACTTCAGATTCTTCCTCACCACCAATACCAAGTGCCTGCAGCAGAGCTTTTGCCCGATCTGCCAGCCAGCCAATTACCTTGTCGAGAATGCCTTCAATCCAATCTTGGAAGCCCTTGATGGTGTCAGCAATCTTATCAGGGAGGTCGCCTAATCCCGCGTATCCGGCCAAGAAATCTACCACAGGTGCAATTAACCGAGCCAGTGCTTCCTCAATAGCTTTGGCCATGCCACTAACATCCCCCGCAATAATCTTGCTGATGCCATTGACAATGGTTTCAATAAGACTAAAGATACGGGCTGCATTTTCAAAAATCCATTTTAAAACCCTGTATATAGCTTCTACCGCTTGGACAATTGCGCCAACCGGATTAAACAGAAGCACGACTCGAGCAGAAACCACCTCAATTAACGCTTCAACCAAGTAGTCAACAGCAGCCTGTAAGACTTGATCCAAAATTGCCTGGGGATCGAGTTGTTCTTTGATCATCTCAAAAATGCCCTCGGGACCCATTTCGATCAAGTTAGCGATCAGCTCATAGGCTTTTTCAATCAGGGCAACATTTTCTTCCCCAATATGTTTCGCTAACAAGCGTCGAATTCGCTCCCAACTAATCCCCATTAATTGTAAGAAGAAGGTGATAACGCTCTTGAGAGAAAAATCCTTGGGAATCTCAACCCCAACTGAACCCAGACCGGAGAATAACCAATCTAACAACCCATTGAGCATGTGATCGCCAAACCTGTCAAAGAACAATTGGAAGCCCTGACCGACTGCTTCCAACAAGTTTCCGGCAAATCCGAGGGGATCATCGGCGATCGCATCAATAGCCTGTCCAATCTTATCGACCACAGCCCAGAAAGCAGCGGGTTCAATACCGACCAAGTTGAGTAAGCCGTCGATAATATATCGGGCAATATCACCGGCGAATTCCGCAATAGCGTCGACAATCTGTCCCAGCCACCCTCGAGCTTGACTCCGTAATTCTTTAATGTGATCACGAGCGCTTTCAGCAGCTTCAACAGCTTGCTTTTCCAAATCTCTCGCGATGCTATCTTTAGTCTCAGCAACTTTATTCCGTAACCCATCTAGCTGTTCGCTAAACTTCTGTCGCTCAGTCTCTGCCCATTTTTCGAGATCTTTAGGCAAGTTTTCAAATAGTTCCTTATGCTGGAGATCGGCATCATCAATAATGCCTTCACACTTAGCGATTACCGAGTCTACATAGGTAGAAATATCTTTAAGGAGCTGGCAAATTCCCGTGACAAAGTTGTTTTTGGCAATGCGGAAGTCTCTCTCAATCCAGTCTGGTAAGCCACTAAAATACGTGATAATGCCACCGATTAAGCTGTCTTTATTTTCTTCAACCCAAGCAGTTACATCTACGAGATCCTCCTCAAATTTCTTGACAACTTTAGCCTTGCCATCCTCCCATCGTTTCAGAGCTTCTTGAGGGAGAGGATTGAGCAAATCGTCAACTTTCTGTCGAGTCGTGGCGACGATTTCCTTCGCTTTCGTACTGATTTCAAGTCGCTGTTGCTCTTCAGCTGTAACCATGGAAGTTTGCTGAGCCAACACACCACCAATAGTCCCTGTTCTTTCTTGATTGAGTGCAGTTTCCCCTGACTGTTCCTTAGCGGCCATAACAGCTCTAGCAGAGCCTAAGATTTGCTCTTGGGCAGCTAAAACTAGAGGCACATCTTGCTGAGCACTCTCTTCTAGCTCTGTTTGGGTGGCAAGGGCTTTAGCATGGGGACTCTCTGGTGCCCCTTGTGCGGAAAGACGTGTCACTTCTCTGTCCATACCCACGTCGGTCATGCGTTGGGAGCTAGCCGCCACATCTTCGTCCAAGTTCAAATCTATTGGTGCCGGGGTGGCAGCAGTAGCATCGATCTCTGGAGAGGTAACGGTCTCCGGTGGAACTTCAATTTCTCCAGTTGCCGGATTCGGGACACCTTCCTGCGGTTCATCCAACTGAGCATAATCCCCTTGAATGTTTTGTGCATCTCCTTCAACTTTTTGGTTCAGCTCTGCTCGACCTGAATCGGCTGCCTCTCCCGCATCAAATTCAGCTAACTCCTCTTCATCGTCAGGTTTTTCAGCATTAATAATTTGCTCAATGCGCTTACAAATCGATTCGATAGTAGGTACCGGCTCAGGATGAGCACTTAATTGTGAGACAATTTGGCCTTCGGCCTTGGCATCAGCTTCTTCTTTGGGTTCATCGACGGTTGACCGAGCGCTTACCACATTGGTTTCAGCAGGTGGTAGCGTTGATTCAGCCTTAGCCGTTGCCCCCACTCGTCCTTTCGCTTGGTTCAGCCGCTTACGTTCTGAAGTAGAAAGGCTGGCGGGAGGCTCTGGGGTCATCAGTTCAATACCAGTACTGACCGGAGCTCCTTCTCCTTCTCCTTCTGGAGCTGGTTGGTTTACTTCAGCAGTCTCAGCACTAACTGGAGCTGCCTCTTCTTCTGGAGCTGATTGATCTGCTTCGAGCTCGGTTCCAACTGTTGGAGCAGCAGCATCCTGGGCCGCTGGCTGCGTAGGCGTATTTATCTCGTTAGAAATCGCTTCAGAGGTAGGCAATGACAGAGGCCGATCGACAGTGCTTTCCGTGTCAGATGCCGACTGTGTCGATGTGGATTCAGAAATAGGTTGAGCCTGTACAGTAGACTGAGATAACTGGGTTTGAATTAGCGGTTTGGCCTGAAGTTGGGGCGCGTTTGCCTGCTGTACCACGTGGGTTGACTCGTGAGCCATCAGCCCGAGGTTATGGCTTGATTCACTGCGATTTAGGAAAATGTGCTGACCGTGGGTAAAAGCGCGGGCCTGTAGGCTGGCAGCCGCAGCATGGGAGCGGCGATCTTGATGCACTCGCACGCCGCTCAGATTCGCTCCTACATGAGGTTCAATACGATGGCGTATAGTATCGGGTAATGGCGACCCCGACCCCGGATTGCTAACTGTGGCAGCAGTAGCAGCTGAGACTTTGGGCTTGCCGTCTCCTTTTCGCTGGATAGCTTCTTCTTCAGGCGATCGCTGCAATACATCTTGCTGGCAGGCGGGGCACATCTCCTCGTCTTCCGCCATCCGCTGAATTGCTTCCTCATCCTCCACCATGCGCTGGATACTGGACACTCTCTCCCGATTTTCGTCGGGTTGGGGAAGCGGCGCCGGGGTACTCATGACCGCATTCGCCACAGCATCGGCTTCTTGCTCGTAAATATCACCCGGAGTATTGACAGCGAGCTTGGTTTGGATGGTAGGCTTTCTCAGGGCTAAAGCGGACACTGCCCTGTGGGACACAGAGACTGATGGAACCTTAGTGTTTGAGGAATCAGAACTAGATTTATGCCTTCGTGAGCGATCGCTAAGCTGTACCATAGTCAATTCAGCGGTGAGGCTGCCCCCATTTTAGTGTACTCTCGCTGGATACCTGCCGTGAGAGCGCGATCGCTAATAGGATGATCGGCTTCCACGGCTAGTAATGTGGCATGAAGTACTGCGTTACGGATTTGTCCACCTGTGAGCTGGCAACGCAGGGCTGCCTTACGCAGCAGCGTCTCGCTTACCTGATGGTGTATGGGCAAATGTAGCGACCATAGACGTTCTCTTTGACCGGCTCCAGGTAGGTCAAAATCGACCACTACATCAATACGTCTTTGGAAGGCACTGTCAATACGACTAGTGGCGTTGGTCGTGATGAGAATGATGCCTTCATATTGTTCCAATCGCTGGAGCAGGTAGTTAGTTTCGAGGTTAGCGTAGCGGTCATTCGAGCTGCGGACATCTGTCCGGGCAGTAAGAAGAGAATCCCCTTCATCTAATAGCAAAATAATGTCCTGTTCTTCCGCGCGGGCAAACAGACGGCTCAGGTTGCGCTCGGTTTCACCGATGTATTTACTAACCACGGCAGACAGATCGACCCGATATAAATCTAACCCCAGTTCAGCTGCAATTATACGAGCCGCTAGGGTTTTGCCAGTACCGCTACAGCCACCAAACAAAGCGCGCACCCCACGGGTAGTGCCGATGAATCCTGGCCCTAGATGGCTCAATAACGTTTCTCGATAGCGACAGCGTCGGATCAGGGTGGCCAATTCGGTTTGGGTGGTGTCCGACACAATCAGATTGTCCCAAGTGCAGTCGGCGGTCATGCGGGTAGCCAAATTTTCTAGTGTTTGCTGGTTAAGGGATCGGCAAGCTTCTTGTACATCGGCTAGTTCTACATGGTCGTGATGATTTAGAGCAGCATATGCCTGAGCAAGGCGACCGGCTTGAGTAACTGTGCCTAAAGTTAGCTGATACTGTTGGCTCGCTTGGACTACAACCTCACGAGTACCATTGGTGCTGACATCCAAGACTGTGCTCCATTGCTGCTCGCGAGCAATTTGATTGGGAGCGGGTACCCAGAGAGTCAGGCAACCTTCTACTTGGGAACCACTGATGCTGCCTTCACGATTGAGCAAGATCCCGAATAGTCCTTGATATCTGGCAAGAGGAGGCAGAGCCAAGTTCTCTCCAGGTGAGAGTTCTAGCTCAAGAATGGGGATGGCCTGTTGCACGATCGCTAATGCCCCAAGCAAACGGCACAACTCAGGCAAAGTGTTAAGTTGTGGCCGTCGTAGGTGTAAAATTCCCTGATTTAGAGATTGGGCGATCGCTGCCATCGCTTCTAGTCTGCCCGTACCGCGCATTCCCCGTAGAATAACTCCCTGAGTGAGATGGCGCTCAATCAACTCGGGTACGCGCGTTAGGCGTTCCAAGAGGTCGACAGGTAGCAGTCCAGTTAGAGTTTCAAAGCTCTTGAGCGACTGGGGTGGATAGTAGACTAATGAGTTAGTGGGGTGGGCGATCTCCAGCCCACACAGAACGTCCCATACCAGAGCGGTCACGGTGAGGGCTTGGGTAGCGCGAGAGCGATCGCAGTGGTGGCGGGTGAGTAACCCCTGGCGCTCCAAATCTTGCACCAACACCCAGGCCGGCACCGTTGGCTCGGGAGTATTAAACCGCAGTAAATCCTCCAGTAAGCCCACTGTCAGTCGCTGCTCTTCGGGGAAGGGATGCAGCACACTATAAACCGTGCCAAAGCGGGCGTCCACTTCTACCAGGCCGGCAAACAGCAGCGATCGCAGATGGTCAGAGGTCAGTCCCGCGTTTTGCAGCCGTACCAAAGGGGAATTCTGCCCAGTGTAGCGCTGCCTAGCCTGCTCGACGACAGTTCTCCAGGTCCGATCTAACTCGGATAAAGAAGTACACTGGGGCAATTGCTCGCGCACCGGATCGAGATAGCCCGCTAAAAATTGATAGCTTTCGAACACCCGATCGCCACCCACCGATTCTAGGTAGGCTGCCACATGCAAAATGCTTTGCTGTAGCCAGAAGTAGATGTGGGTTTGAGGGGTAGAGGCAAGGGGCATAACAGCTACTCATAGTGAAAGGTAATGACTCGGGCCAGCTCAGGCACCCAGCCAGGGTCTCGATCAAGCCCTGCCAGGCGCAGGTCAAGGCGAATTTGATCGAGGGTGAACACCAGATCAACGTGGGTGCGGGTGAGGTAGAGAGTGGCGGGTTCTAACAGGTAATTGGCGATCTCTTCGGGGTGTTCCAGGCGATCGGTTAGGTAAGCCTGCACCTGGGTCAAGGCCAGGGCTTGCCAACAGGCGAGATTGTCAGGGGCAATGGGTTCCCCCGCAAGATCTGCTAGCAACTCCCACACCGGATCTAAGGGCACTTCTGGCAAAAGTGCTTGAGCTAGTGCCGACAACTGATGCCACGAGGTCAGGTTATGATCTAGCCCCGGCCAATCCAGCACTATCAAAACATTCACTAGATACCAGAGCCCTCCAACTGCCGTTGTGACTCCCAGCTCTGGCTCTGGCACAATAACTGAACAAGATTCTTGGATCAAGGGCTCTAAAGAAAATTCAGCTGACTCGACCGATGGCTCTTTAGCAGTAATAGAAGTTTCTGACGCTGGGATTGGGAAGTCGTTGGTGGGGTTGACGGGAGGTAATTCTGAGACAATAGACTTGCTCTGCATCGCCACAATTTTAGGTGTTGTGTTTTTTGTGATTCTAGTTCGTGGCGCCGATGTCGTGGGGAGATTAGTGCGTGCTTGGATAGGGGTAGCAGGTTGTGTTGCATCTTCTGGAGACTTAACGGGAGTGGCAGCAGACGATGCTACAGAAGTTGATTTGCAGGCATTCTTGGCCGTGGTCAGGTCGGGTGATGCTGGCGGCAGTGGAGAATACTCAACAACACCTGCTGGAGAAGGGGGCGATTGCTCAGAGATCGGGGAGGAGCTGTCTGCGAGGGAGCGCGCAACTCGGATGAATTGAGCCGTATGCGGCAAGGTCAGGCACACCGCTACCAGTAGTTGGGTGACCGGAGACCAACGCTCCATCTGGTGCTGGATGAGGGGGGGCAGATGGAAATACAGTGCCGCGATCGCCAACGATATCTCATCTCTTGAACTTGTCTCCCTTGTCAGTAATAGCGAAAAACTATACTCCTTGGCTACGGCAGTGAGCAACCTTGTCGATTGTTCGCGGGTGAGCCAGTCCAGCATATGGCCCGTTTCAGTGGAGCGATGGGTTAACAGCAGGGTGAGAGTAGCAGGGAGCCACTTAGGCTCTTTTAGCCAGTGGTAGAAGATTTTATCCCTTGGGCTAAATTGAACTTGGTTTCCTAGAGCAGTTTGCCACCACCAGCGATCGCGCGCAACCCCATAGTATAGATCCCTCGATAGACAAGCCAAACATTCGGCAATATCAGCAAACCAAACGCTGTTAGTGTAAGTTGATACGGGTGATAGCGCTGGGCGCACTGCCTTACGCCAGCAATTGTTTAGAGAATTTTGGGTCGCTTGTTCCCAGGCTCGTCTGCCTCGCCAAGGATCGGATGCTAGCAACTGCCCCGGCTCGGAATCAGATAGGTGACGCACCACCAGAATGACCTGAGGAGGTATGGCAGGATAGACCGAGATTTGCTCAAGCTTATTTCTAACTCGCCGCTGTAACTGTTGCCCAGCGGCAACAGTAATGCTATTGTCCACCGACAACAGCACTTGGTTAAAAGTCAGGGTTTGAGAAAAAGCGCTGCTCATCGGAACCTCCTTGTGATGTCTCCAGAAAGAAGCTGATTACTTAGGTTTTTGATAATTTGAGCGGTATTGACATCAAGTCCAATTGTTTCTAAGGTGATTGTATCAGCGTGGGCGATCGCGCCAGGACTATTCAAACCTGCTGCAGTGAGCGCTTCTGCAGTGATGGCGCCTTGGGTTGCTAGAGCTACAAGGGTGAGATGGGCGTTAGAACTAAAGGGCGTAGCAGCGTTGATAATTTCTGTGGTTTCCGCCAGAGATACCCCCAGCACCGTTGCTAGTCCCTCGGGATTCGCGTTGGCCAGTTCTTTTACTGAACCAATGCCCGCTCTGGCTAAGGCAGTTTTGAGATCCGGCGGCACATTGTCCAGGGTGCCGACACTCTTCTCAGGAGTACTAGCCAGTTCACCCCGAGCAAAATCTAGGGTGGCCCCTTCAAGGTAGCGATCAAGGGTGACGTCGCTGACTCCCAACCTGTCTTTCAATTCGGTGCGACCTGCTTCTGTGGCTCCTCGATCCAGAAAAGCTTTGTTGGAAGCAATCCCAATATCGGCTAAGGCCTCCAGACCGGCTGCGTTAATACCTGTGCGGCCTAAATCAAATCCTGCTTGGGGAACCGTGTTGCGTACATTGTCTAGGAAACGAGTGGCGAAATTTAGGAAACGATTGTCAGAACTGTTGCTAGCATCTTCTAGAATCTCTGCCACTTTGTCGGGAGAGGCATTAGCTAATTCCACAGCATTATCTAGAACCACCGCGACCTTATTGGGAGAGGCATTAGTCAACTCCACCTTGCTGACAAATACTTTTTTGAGGGCCTTAGTCTGAGTTTTAGTGATGCCGGGATACCCCAGATAGCCAGCGCGAAAATCTTCCTGTAGAGTCGTTTGAGCATCGGCAATGAGACTGCTGCTGTAATCGGTGGATTGGCCAAGTATTCCTGCTAGTAGATGAGTTGGAGTACTGGCGATCGCATCCAGTCCTGCCAGCCCTGCCGTCTGCAACCGATCTACGGTTGCGCGATCGAAATCGGGAATTTCCGTCCGATCGACGCTAGCGGACTTGTCTAGGGCATTGTCCGTCGCTAAGGGTACCACTGGGAAGCGGGAACCGTCTTGAGTCTGTACAAAAGCAGTTATGGTATCCCCAGGCTGAGCGGGATTGTAATCTTTATGGATATAGATCACAGCCTCTGCCGTAGCTATTCTGGGGTCTTCTAAATCTCTACGTCCCAGCAATTCCTCTAGCCGCAGGGCAACTGCAAGATCTTCTCGTAGCTCCCAATCTTCTGGAGGCGGATCGATCACCCCGAAATCAGGTCCCAGGATATCCTGTTCCCATTCGAGATAGTAGTCAGGCCAGCGAGGATTGACCCAATAACCTTCCACAATAATCCCCTCGGAGGTTATGTAGTTATCTCCCACGAAGAGATCATTCGGGCGATTACTGAGTTGCTTTCGGAGTACTACAGCAGCTAAGTTGTCGATCCTCGCTATTATCTTAACCGACAGAGCCACACCATAGTAGTTTTGCAGGAAACCATTGGCCTTGATGGTATAGATACCTGCGGGCAAATCATTGAAAAAATAAGTACCTGAATCTGGGGCCAAGGTCGTAAAATCATCCACCACCTCAGCAGGTTGACTGGATACGCTTGCACTACGGTATTTTTCTCGAATTTGGTTTTTGGCATTTTGTACAGCACTGCGGTATCGATTTAGGCGAAACATTCGGGGTCGGGAGGGCAAATTCCGCAGGTACTTGCCTGAATAACTCTTCCCAGTTTTCTGGTGCACCGCTCGGACGGATTGGATATACTGGGGGGCAATTTCCCCCCCAGTTGTAGATAGCACCACCACATACAAATCTCCCGTAGGAATAGGGGTTGGTGTGTCCTCTTCTTCTTCTTCCTCCTCGGCTTCTGGTAAGGTTAATGAGATTGGGGTACGCCGCGTAAAAATACGATAGGGGTCGGCAGTGGGGGCTCCGATGACCTGATAAATATCTACCGCATCAATGCCAGGGCGAATCGGTTCTACATATAGTGAATCCTGGAACAGCAATCGCAACTGCTCTGGTTCTAAGGACTGTGTCGGAATGTCTGCTTCGAAGAAAGAATTAACTCGGAAGCGGCGATCGCTACTACTAGCTTGAATGGGTAGATATCCCGCAGCAGGTAGATATTCAAAATATTGACTCGCAACAACTTCCGAAACCTGATCGGGACTTAAGGTGGTGTCAGTATACAAATCCTCTAAATGATCCTGAAATTGCAGGAAAAAAGCGATGGCTTCGGCAGGGCGACGGGAACTAACATAAAAACTAAAAGGATTATTTAAGTAGGTCTGTGGATGCTGTGCAGGGAGAGCGATTCGTCGTACTGCCCACATATCAACAAAACCCAGGGTATTGGACTGAAACTGAAATACGGCAAGGGGAACATCGCATTCTGTCAGCCGCTGATCTTCATATAGCGCATCAACGAGTCCGTAGGTTAAGCGTTGATCATTGTTCGGTTGAGCAGCGATCGCCCTTAGTTCATTGGTTCCAAAACACACATGGGCTAAGCGACTACGGTTATCCAAAGCGGTGGCTGGAATGAGGCTAACAAAATCAGTCTCAGCCAACGGGACGAGCTTAAACTGAACCCCGATTTCTTCATAACGACTTCTACAGCGATTATTGCTAGTCCCTAAACCAGAATGGGGCGCACTACCCGTGTCGGAAAATTTTGTGGCACTAGCGATCGCCAATAAATAATAATTTGTTGTAATCAGACCAGTCGAAGTGGTAGCAGCAGGCGGACTACAGGGGACAAACAGGGGGCTTGGTGCATCAAGGGACGGTTCTTTGCTCTCTGTGACCGGGAGGGGTAAGCTGGTCTGCGGCGGGAAAGACAGTGCCTCGCCCTTAGGATTGATCGCTAGTCCACCTGTAATTTCCAGCGCGGAATTATCAGCCGAATTGATGGTAACCTGCAATCCAGAAACGACCCCAGACCCTAGGGCTTGTCCCAAATACTGCGATCGCCGTAAATTCGCCGTCTGTTCATCCCGTAGATCCTTTGCTGTGAGGATCCGCCCGTTGAAAAAATTAGGATGCTGAATACTATCGACAAAAATAGCTTCTAAAAATTGACTATTCATTTAAACCTCCCACCGTAATTCAGCCATCAATAAATACAATTCTCCTATCCCGCCGGCAATTACTTCTGGTAACAAATAAACTATCAAATAATTCGGTACAACTGCTGACGGAAAGACTTCTAGGGGCAGTGATGGACTCCGCGTTAACACCAGTTCCTGTAGCGGAAATCTATCTGTATTACGAACCCTAAAATTTTCGGGCGTTAAGAGGGCATCAGCATTAACAGGGCCTCCAGGATCTAGAGCCTGTAGCCACCGCCAAACCACTCGCCAGCTGAGATCTCCGTCGACTCTCCGTCCTGCACAGTAAAGCTGTAGCCGTGGCGTTTGGCCGGGTCTTAAGCTGGTTGGGCGTAACGTGGAAAACGCTGTAAAACTAGGCGTTTCCTGTGTAGTGATAAAGCTTACGGCGGGATAGCCATTGACACTACTTAAGGTAGCAGGAACCAAACGTTGATTAGGATTCGGATTTAGCTCTGGTGGGAGTGGCACATTGTCGTCCCCTGGATTCAGAATAAACAACATCTCCACTGGACGCAAGATGAGTTGATCGAGTCCTGGACCCCGTTCCCCTCGGGAACCCGATTCACCCCGAGGACCCCGTTCCCCCTGAGAACCCTGTTCACCTTGAGGACCTTGTTCCCCCTGAGGACCTTGTTCCCCCTGAGGACCCTGTTCACCTTGAGGACCTTGTTCACCTTGAGGACCTTGTTCCCCCTGAGGACCTTGTTCACCTTGAGGACCCTGTTCACCTTGAGGACCCCGTCTACCCCCCCGTAATAATAACTCTTGTAATAGTCGGGTATGAAGCAAATAAGGGCGCTGGAGATTTTCGATCTTTAGGGTCGCTTCATTAACCGTGTTATCCCCGGTGAGTTCAAATTCTACCGCTGCCAATAATAGACAATCATCTTCAGTGGTTTTATCGGCAGCCGGTTTACTCGCCCAATGTTGCAAGATTCCTTGGCGCAAGGCACTCCAGGTTTCCGGGGCAAAGGCGATCGCCTCTAAGTCATTAATCTCCGCCAGATCATTATCATGATCATTGGTTTGCTTGTAGTTATCTAATAATTCGGTAAATACCGCTAATTGTTCCTGAAGTTCATCGTCCCCTAGGGGCGGGCTGTCATCAATGGTTAGTTTTGCCAGAAGTTGTCGCACGGGATGGTGGAGCAAATCAAGACTGGGGCGGGTGTTTATCACCCAATACCGCAGCAATTCCCGCAACAGCGGTTGGGCTTGTTCATCGGTTAAGGTTACTGGGTCGATTGTGTCAATCAAACTGGGATCGTCGACGGCATGGCGGAACTGTTCTTCTAAGCTGGCCAGAGCCACGGGATCTAATTCTGGTGCGGCAGGATCACTGTTAATCAACTCCAATAAATTGGCGATCGCTCTAACCCAAGCCTCCTCCAAATGAATCGGTGCCTGCGATCGTAACTGCAACTCAAAATAATCGCGAATGCGAGTGTATTGAATTGCTCCATTTTTACCCTCATCAGTACGGCAAGGATCTCCTAAAATTGGCTGCGCTCCAGTCTGACAAGGTTTGTAGCAAAGTACTACATAGACAGCCACGAAAGGTGAGCCCTCCGCCACAGGCAACAAAGTTTTCCAATTTGCCTTGTTCGACCCCTCCTCCGTCTCTGTCGCCAACCAAGTATTTAACTGGGCACATTGCAGCGCGTCAATACAAATTTCTCGTCCCTGAGAGTCGATCGCCAGCCCCGGAGACACCTGAAGCTCTAGATCATCTTCCGTATTATCAATATCAACATTTAGCCCCCACACCGTGCCATAACCATGCAGACTCCGATTTTGCAGTCGAGCCTTATGCAAAAAATAGACCTGCTCCTGCTGAAAATCCTTGACGCCCAACACCTGCCCTAACACGTAGTTCAGACGATCTTTGACATTCAATTTGCTCAGATCATTACAGAGATTAAATGGCATGGTATTCCTCCTTATTATTGGGCTAATACAGTTCGGTTGGTAAGGTTATAGGGGAAAGCTTCTCCCAGTGAAGCCTCAGCCAAAGCGGTTTCACCGAGTTGGAAAGTTTCAAACTGTCCCCCCTGGCCTAAAACCGTGTCGATGCCCAGCCGAATTTCACCGATACGGAATAGCGCCCAATATTGCTTGATGGTATAGGCGGTATGGGCAGGTTTCTCTAGGTCAAGCAAGCGTTGCAGCAAACTTTGGCTCGTCTCAGACAGGCCAATGGGCACAACAACGATAAATTGATGGGCACGTTCCACTGCATCAGCTTTTAGCCCAGCACTGGGAGTCTCAGTGAGGTCAATGGGATCACCAAAGGGGTGCTCTTGTAAAAGTAATGATGCAAAACGATATAGTCCTCTCTTCATAAAGAGAGATAAAGCAAAAATCATTATTTGTTTACCACCACCGCCAAAGGTAACACCGGGTTGACTGCGGGTGAGAAATCTTTCAACGATGCGCACCTGATTAATTTGGGGGAAACGTTTGGCGATCGCTGTAAGATCATCTTGAAACAAGCAGGGCCCCAACTCTTCTGGGTAAAGGGTCAGTAAAATGGCTTGCAATAAACCCAAATATGTACCCCGTCGCTGGAAAAAATAAGGGGCATTGGCGATCAATAACCGCCTTTGGTAGTCACTCCAAGCAGGTTCAAGGGCTAACCCCATCCAACTTGCTAACCAATTCAAGGTATCGGGTGGCGCAGTGCGCACATCAAATAAGGTTTGGACTTGGGCAATCAGTCCCTCTATGGTGGTAAAAATGCCTTCTGGGTTCGCCAGAAATCGATCTAAAAAACTGGCAGAAGCGTCATCTTGCTGATAAACAGCGGGTAAATATTCTCTGAGGTAGGAAAAGCGAGGATAGTGGGCGCGCAAAGCACGGATAAAAGGGGTTGATCGTCCGTTCCCAATTAGGGTTAAACGAGTTTGCAGGTGGCGACCTTGAACCTTTTGCAGCAGCAATTCCCAAGTCCCTGTGTGGGAATCCGTCAGTTCATCATCACTCCACAAAGATGAATAGGGAATTTCTGAGCTATGGCGCTGATAAAGAGGAGGTTGTAATTGCCAAGTTGCCCAAATTAAATCTTCCGGTTGTTCCGCAGCACGAACTTCTATCCGAATTTCTGTTTCGGGTGGGATACAAGCATCTAGGCAAAGGCGATGCCATAGGCAATTGGGTTCGCGTCCGTCAAGGTGGGGCAAAATGAGAGTGGCTTCAGTTTCATAACGCTTTCGGGGTAAGGCTTTAATCGGCACCCAGCGATCGCCTGTTTGGTGATAATAAACTTCGCCTTCTTCAATCGTGGTAATAAGGGAAATATTTTCAAATTTTCTTAGTGGATAATATTTCCGTTGAATACGCAGGATAAATGGAATAGCTCCAATAGCTCCTTGCACATCTATGGCATAAGCTTGTCGAGAATTTACATCCGCTATCCACAATATGCCTTGCTCAGATGATTGGGGTAGATAGGTAAAGTCATAACCTCGAAGAAAACTTATATTCAGATCATCAGCGCCACTGTCTACTAAATTTGCCGTTGCTAATTTTAAAAAGGGATCTTCTGTATGAAGAGGAATGACATTATCTGTACTATCATAAAGCCAAAGTCTAGAAGCTTCTGCCTCTTTAGGTCTGGAAGCTTCTGTCTCTGTAGGCTCGGAGGCTTCTGTTTCTGTGGAAGGGTTATCAAGAATCCAGAAATAGCCATTCGGAAGAGGGGCGATCGCCACTGGATTACTAGTATCGGAGTGAAGAGTGATCGGTTCTGGGGTGACGGCTTCTGACTGATAACGTGGTAATCCCCTTTTCGGCTGAAAAACCTTTAATGCGCCTCGTTCTTGGCGGCTACTTGTCACGGGGCGCAAATATCGATCAAAACGCCACACTTTTTTATCTGGTCGATCGAGTACCAGTAATCCACCATCATTCAAAACCTCTAGATCAAAACGCACAGCAGTTTCTGCCTCTCTGGTTTGAGACAATGGTATGCGCAGATAACCAGCATCCAATGCGTATAAATCAAAGACCAATAAATCACCTTTCGTCTGGGAACCCACCACTAAATAACCCTCTGGAATTACCGCCAGTCCCGCTAAAGATTCCGTAACAGGCGGAGTCGCGGCGATCGCTGCCATAAAATCACCTGAACCAGTTGGGGAACAATCCACAACCACTGAAGCTGGAAAAAGTTGTTCCGCTTTTGTTGCCTGCGCCCAACGTGCCCAGATTTTAGTACCTGTTTTTGTTTTACCCAGCCAATACCAATGTCCATATTGATCGCGAGCACTATCTCGCCGTTGTTGGGGATCTAAAAAATCCTCTACCGCAGATTGTGGCAAGGTAAACACTTCTGCTTGTAAACGAATCCCTTGGCGCGACGGATCATATTCCCATAACCGTCCTTGGCGGGGATTTTCGACTTGGCTACGATTCCAATCTTCATAACCAAGTAACAGATGATAGCGAGTATTATTGACATCTTGCATGGTTTAACACTGCTCCGGTATGACTGGAATGGGAATCCACTGGTCACCAACTGGAGGAGTCTCCGTAACTTCGGGGGCATTGCGCAATTCACTAATCGGTGTCGGGGAAACACCTTTGCCGCTGATCACTGACACTCCGGCTAATCGGGGGAGTTGTAATCCGGCGATCGCAATTTCGGTTAGTGGGTTAGCCGTTGCTGTGCCAAGAAGTAGTGATTCGTTAATGAGGCGAACTCCTTCGACCCGCGTCACGATCGCCTCTAATTCCCCTTGGCGCACATTTGTTTTAAGCAACCAACCTTGAGCTTGTTGCCCACCGTATAGCGGTGACAAAAACCGATAAATTTCCTCTTTAACCGCCTCGCGTATGGGGGCTGCGGCATAGCCATCTAGGACTTCGATCGCGACAGAAACCCAAATATCAACATATTCAGGTGCACGGATCTGCAGCTCTGTGGTCACAAGACGACGGGGTTGTAAATGCCGGCAAACTGCCTCAAGGAAAAATTGATCGGGCAGAGGATTATCGTTATTGGGGCTGGCGGGAATAACCATGATGGTAATCACGCCGGGAATTTCTATGTCTGGTTCATCGGGATCAAAAAGATTGGCATCAAATAAAGGTAGTACCGCCACACGCCCTAAATCTATGCCTGGGGTTTGGCGGGTAATCTCTTCAAAATCTTCGACGGACACCAAGCGATCCCGATGTTTGACGTAACGGGCAATGCTTTTTTCGGCGCTCTCCATATCTTGGGCATCACCTCCCCCCCAAGTACGAATGGGATTATTGACCACATAACCAGCCGGAAGTTGGGGACTGCGATTGATCGAACCAATGCCAACATTGCCTTGACGACCTCCCCCAAAGGCATAGCTGGCGACGATTCGCTGGGTGGGTCGTGCTCCATGGGCCCCATCTCCAAAGGTGATTACGCCAGATTCTGCATCCAGGGTAAAAACTTTTGTTTGGGAGATCGCTGTCATTGTTTTTGAGGGGTCAGTAGCATACACTGGCCGGCGCGGATTTCCAACGGGCACTTCTGGATCAGCCGCCAACAGGTCATCAATCAGATACCAACGTTCTTCGCCTACATTGAGCACTAGCGTTTCCGGTAACACAGACACATTTGCCAGCTGAAAACGTTGATCGGGTTCACCTGTGCCTGTACCAACTACTTCGCCCTTAACGAGCGATCGCTGTTGTACCTGCGTGGCATTAATCCCAACCCAACTTAAACGAACATTGGAGGTGCTATTATCAGTCACTTGGTCAGAGCGTAAACGAATCCAAGTAATCAGGCGATCGCCAATATTGGAGTCTGCTAGTGAAGGTGGATATTCCCCTGTGCCCTCGTCCCCAGGTTCGGCAAAATTCCAAGCTGTCAGTTCTTCGATAGTACTGGGTAAGGTCAGTTCCACTAGTCCCGGCGCATTAAAAATCGATCCTTCACTGCGGAATGGTAACGGACGGTAATTCGCCATTTCTGGATTAGACGCATCGGCAATCTCCCAGCGCATAGATGTCTGTTGAGCCTCAGCCCGCTCTGTTTGCCCGGCTGCCACGGTAATACCTTCATCTTCTAAATAGGGCATCACTCCAATCGTCAAGGTTTTCCCCACTAACTGCGATCGCACCGTGGATAATTCCGCTGGAGTTCTTGCTAATAGAGCAATCCACAAACAGCCATCAACTGTTGTCCCCAAATCCAGCACGGGTAAAGTGCCATCAGCATCCGAGCGGGGCATGGGAGCCGTTTCATAAAAAGCCAACTCCGCATTTTCTGTACCCAACAGATCGCTATAGAGATTGTTATATAAAGTCTGCTGCTCCTCCGTCACCTGGAGCTTGCGCTTATAAAATAACTGAGCGGTGATCGGCAATACATCGAGTCCTTGAGTCGTCCGAAACTGAACCTGTCCCGCCCGAACATCTAAACCTTGCTCAAACGTTCGTACCGCCAAAGCCCCTCGGTCATTACTAAGGGTCACAAAACCCTGAGCCGGAGTCGCAGGTGCAAGGAGAATTCCCAAAAGCTTTAGAAATTTCCGGCGATTACGTTCTGGAATCTGATTTGCCCGATATAAGATTGACTCTGACATGAAGGCAAAGACTTGTAGGAGCGTTACCCCTGGATCACTGTCATTAAAATTAGTCCATTCCGGATTATGCACAGGAATACGCGCCAAAGCATCCCGCACAATATCAGCGTAATTACGATCATCAAGACGTGGCACATTAATCGGCATAACCCTTTTCTTCTAACCTCCCAAATTGACAGTCAATGCTAATTGTTCACCCACCCCTGTACTCACTAGCGTATATTCAAGGGTAATAATCACCTGCTGCGGGTCTTGAGGATCTGGATCAACGCGGACATCTTGCACCTGAATACGTGGCTCCCATAGCCGCAAAATCGTTTCGATACGCTCCTGAATCAGGCGACGATTGGCAGTGGTATTTGGTGCGAACAAAAAACGTCCCAACCCCGCGCCAAAAGAACGCAGCATCAACCGTTCCCCCATATCCGTTTGCAGAATAATTTGAATTGATTCGCGAATATTTTCGACCCCCTCCGACCAAGCCATATGACCATCTGCACCAATGCGAGGGGGAAAGGCAATACTACGACCGAATAATTTGCCGTTATCCATTAGTCTTCCTCCTTCGCTTTTAGACCCGGTAGCGGTAGACAGAAAATGAGATAGGGAACCCATTTAAAAATCAAGTCCAGCAGAGAAACGATGATAATCAGCAGAATTAGGGCGCAAATTGTAATAATCGGGATCGATAGACTACAAATTTTGCCAAAGCTCAATCTGCCATTTTTACAACCACCTGCGCTCGTGCTGAAGTTTTTATGAAAAGGCCAAGGAAGTACAGATAAGACTAAATCCCCAAAGGTTAAATCGCGAGCTTGTTCTACCTGACAAGCGAGGGTATCCGACATGACAAACATGGTGTTTTTGGCAAATTTGCGTAATCCAGCAGGACTAGTATCAATAGGCATCGGAATCCGGATTGCCCGCGCGGGAGCATCTGGATCGAAATAGGAAGCCATTTGAAACTCTCTAGTTGGCTGACTAACGACAGTAGGATGTACAGTGGGAGGGCAATTGGGACGTTCGTAAACACAGCGAATCCAAAAAACATCGTTGGCATAGTCTGGAGTTTTGGCGATCGCCGCTGCTGTCGGAATAATCGGAATAGGTTTTGTGGAGTCAGGTGGCAGTTCTATAAGTGCCGCTTCCAATGCTATATATAAAGGATTAGTATCGTCGATAATCACACCATCTTCCTCTAAATTATTAGCTAGGTTATTAACGTTATCAGCGCAGAGTAGAAACTCGGTATCTGGCCAATCTGATGCCCCTCGAATATAGGTATCAGTCGCGTTTTCTAAATCGTTACGGGCTGCATAAACATCTTTAAGTGCTTTAGCTAAACTTGTCCTGGATACTGCACTGGTTAAGATTGTTCTGGATACTGTACTTCCATCACCGCCATCACCGCCAAATTGATTTCTCAGAATTGTATAGTCGCGAAAATCATCACTGGTTTCTGCTGCAAAAGTGGTTGTTTCTAGCGAATCTATAAGCTCTTTACCTGGGGTGCCATTCGGCACTGGGGTGTCAAGATTAGTATTGATTATCGCCCAGAGAGTTGGTAAATAGTTCTCAAGGTAATAGGCAAAATCAAGTAAGACATACCATGAGGAAGTTTGCAGTTTGTCGCGAGCGAGATTGATATTGGTCGTAAACTCGCTTTCTGGGATCGCATCTGGTTCATCGAATAGATCGTCTAAGGCGTCTTGATCGTCTGGTAAAGCATTTTCTTCCTGTTCACGCAGTCGATTAATGTTTTGCCAGGGAGCCAGCACATCGACTTTAAAGAGGGTTAGAAGTTGCTCTCGGCGATCGCCTATTGCCTCATTCGGCTCAGTACTCGCACTAGGAGCTGGTTGACGTTCTGCATTGAGTAACGCTTCCCGCTGAGAAACTGGAATTAACCCAGCAAACATCCGACGGGAAGCTCGCAGCGTCGGCTCAGTATAGGTGACTGGAAACATGGGAAACGTTTTTTCGCCACTGGTTAATTGCTGGCTTTGGTCTAGCTCGACGGGTTGCCATGCACCATCCACAAAAGCATGTTCTTTTAGCCCAGTATCCCCATCCAACATTTGACGACGCACCACGAAACTCACGCGATCGCCATTACGGTTGTTGAGGCTTTTATCGGGGAGACTGGGTAGACGACAAACAAGATTTGCCGTGACCAGATAGTAACGCTCGTGAGCTGGTTGATAGAGCTTCAGAGTTTCCTCTGCTAGGGCGGGATTTTCTAGGGGTTGACCTCCCACTGGTGGCAAAGGTGCCGTTTCGCCGCGAGCTAAATCTAATGGTGGGTTTGGGGCAGGTTGTCGCCAAGTTTCTTTTTGTACTTGCCATTCCCATAACCGCTCAGGACTTCGGCTGGCGATCGCCAAAAAATCCTGCATAAACGAATCTGTCGTAAACCGCAGAATCGCTGGTTTAGCAAAAACAGAATTCTCATTACCCGCTTTCAAATACAGCCATAAAGCAGAAGCCGTACGCCATTGCACCAGATGGTAACCAGGAAAAGTTTGTTGCAGCACAAGGGGAGAAATTACCATATGTTTCCAGCTCCGGGGGTATAGGTGGCACTCACGGTTGTATTGGTAATATTCGTATCGGACTGCACAACCCCGCTAAATTGACTCATCCCAGCACTTACTGTCACTAAGCTCGCAGAGACTTCAAACAGGGTGGCATTAATAGTGACTTTACTGCCTGTGCTGAGAAGAATACCGGAGGCATCCAAAGTGACTTGATTACCATTGCTATCACTCACATCAATCGTGGCAGGAGTATCGCTACATTTCACCGTTTGTCCCCCAGGGGTTTCCACCGTGAATTCAACACCGCCATCGGTATCATCAAAGCTGACGCGAATGCCACTACGAGAAGTGATCGAGCGAATATTATTGTTGCTATCCATCGATTCGGGGGGTTGATCAACGCCATTCCACACCGCGCCGAGGATGATAGGTGACCAAGGACAACCGCCTTCAAACGCCAAAATGACTTCGTCATTGGGTTCTGGGATAAACCAAGTACCGCGATCGCTACCCGCCATCATCGTTGCAACCCTCGCCCAAATTTCAAAAAGATCGCCATCTGGGTCAGTTGTCCAGGGGAGCCTGACCCTAACTCGACCTTGACCATTTGGATCTTGAACATCAGTCACCAAGCCTACATAAACGCCGTAGTAAGCACCTCCTGTACCACTAATCGGTGGGGTGGGTAAAAAGTTGGAAAAATCGGTCATGGGATAGGTCATTTAGTTCTCCTAAAATTCTCCTAAGGAATACCGGGGCGTTCGACCACGAATTCTGTGGTGTAGCTGCCTCCCGGACGACGACTAAAACAGTGTTGTACCTCGCTAACGTAGTAATTGCCGGAAAACAGTGGGCCTAAACCTTGCAGTTCGATTTCTCTGCCGACTCGAATACGGGCATCACCGCGACATTTGCCTGTCCCAACCACAAAACGACGAGCTTGAGCACGAAAATTAGCTTCAGCGATCGCCTGAGTTTCTGAACTGGTCAAGGGAAACTGGTGAGCAATACGATCTTGGCGATCGCCAAATACCTCCGCTACAATACTTGCACCACTGAGATCACTCCCCAATTCACTACCGAGTATACGGTCCGTCGCCTCATACTCAAGACGCTCTTTCGCCTCCACATCCCAACCGCTGACCACGACTTGACTGTATTGATTCGCGGTATCTGCAATCACGCTAAATTCTTTCAAACCCTGATTAAACACCAGCGTCATTTGATCTACATCTTGACGACGTTGTGCCCGTCCCCGCACGTGTAAAATGTCGCCCTCGAGCCAAATTTCTGCAGCTAGCCGCCTCGCCCGTTCCCGCAAAAATGCCAAATCACTCTGGTTTAATTGGGCAATTATTGGATAAGTGACCGTCTCCAAATCAATATCTGCCTGTAGATTATGGTCGTTGGCAATCTGGCTAAATACATCGGCATCTGACATTTCCTCAAAGGTACGTGTCCGACGGGTTTGGCGTAACTGTTGTGCAGTATCCTCCGCTAAAATCACGATTTGAGGTGGTTCCTCCGCTAAATACTGACCTTCGATCGCACTAATACGCCCTTTAAAAACTTCGGTAATCGTCTCCCCTGCGGTCATGCTGACTGTAATGGTTTTACCAAAATCCAAAAGCTTCCGATCAAAATACAAATAATCAGGTCCATTGCCTCGATCACCCCAATTGCCAAACCGTGCTTCACAACGATAGAGTCCCTCGGTAGTTTCCATTACTGTCAGTGACAATAACGAAGTGGTTAGGCGAGGCTGAGTTTCACCGTCAATATTGATAGCGGCTTCAGCAGCACTTACTCCGGGGGCAATACCAAGTTCAATCATGGTTACGAATGGTGGGAAACATCGGGTCAAAGAGTTAAGAATTAGCGAGCATGGAGACGGACTTGCCGCGCGATTAACTGACGATTTACCCAGTAAATATCACGAGGAGTCGGTCCCACAGGGGGTAAATTGCTAGGAGCAGTTTGACGCTGATCCTGTCGGCTAGGCGGCGGTGCAATGACTTCGACATCGTTAATGATAATGGGCATAAAGCAAATCCAAGAAAAAGGAATAACAGACTGAAAAAGTTAAGTAGGTAGCGACACATCTGGATTACGGTGGATCGCGATCGCCAAAAATTCTCCTTAGCAGTTTCTGTTTAAACATTGAGACTTCCTCCCGCAGTAACAAAATTACTTCCAACACTGACATTAGCTTCCACTTGCAAATTGAGTAATGTACCGGGTGTTAAATTACGCGGATTTTCGATGCCATTCTGGGCGGCGATCGCCTTCCAATCCTGATTACTATTAGAATTTGCCACCAAATTTTGGACATTATCCCCTTGCGCAGCAGGGGTCAGGGGTTGCCTACCTGATGGTTGGGTTCCTGATGGAGGCTGCGTCGCCTGTGGATTTTGGCGAAACTTAAACTGAATCCCTGGCTGACTTAAACTAATCGAGACAGTTGCTCGGAGTGGGTTGCCATTCTCAGACCATAACTCTAGAGTTTCATCCATCGACACCAAAACACCATCAAATAAAAAGCTGCCCCACTGAAACCGCATCGCCGGAACTTTGAAACGCTTCTCTTCCCCTGCTCCTTCTTCCTGAGGCTCCAAAAAATGGGCAACCTTTTTCGTCATGCGGCGCACATCCTGGGTATCCGTTGCTCCTGCCCCCGACACATCGAAAATTAGTTCCACTGCCAACTTGGAATCTCCTTTCCCGACGTACTGCATCGCTGAATTAGGACCCTGCCCCTCGGTTTCCACTTGATTGGAATAGGTCACCTTTAGAGAAGCTGGATTGAATTGCACTGTTACATAAGGCTCAGAGCCAGTTTCCGGAGTTCCATCATCTGGCCAATTTGTGATTTCAAATAACTGAGCTTTCGTTAGAGTCATCATTTATCTCCAATTACGACGATGCATTGACAGGGGTTTGGGCATTTTCACCAACGCTCGATTGGACATTTTCCTCGGATTGATCGCTGTCAAATTCCACTTCTAGAGAGCTGTACACAAGTTGCATTTCTTCAATAGCAATACCTCCTTCTTTAGCATTAAGGGCTGGAGCGCGTAATTTAATAGGCAAACAATCCTTAAGTTTAAAGGTGATTTGTTTTTGTCCTGCGCCATCGAGCATCGTTATGATCCCTTGTCCTCGTAAGCCACGGTTGTTGGTTTTCTTCATTTCGGTAAACCAGCGCCACAGCCCAAAGTCTTTGCTCATACCGCGCTTGAGGGTAAGTTGGGCATAGGAAATAATGCCGGCTAAATGGACTTGCTCAGTGTTTTGTCCCCCTTGGTGAAAGGTTTTGGGTTCCATGGTCATTTCGAGTCCATCGCACTCAGCAAATGCCGCCTTACAAATTTCCTCAGAGATTCCCTCAACGCTAATTTCAACTAAAAATCTAAAGGTGGTGAAAATCCGTTTAGCGACCATTGCGAGAAACCTCCTGTATGCTAAATTGACCCCCATCGAGCTGGACTAGCCGTACGGTAATAAAAGTCATGGGTCGGGAAGGTGCAACGCGAAGTTCAATGATCAGTTGTCCCTTTTCAATCGTGCTTTGAGTATTAAGACTGGTATCAATGACCACCTGGTAGGCTTGACTGCGATCGCTCCCAGCAAAAGCACCTTGGTCAAAAAGACGATTTAAAACTTGTTCAAATTGTTGTTTAATACGTCGTCGAAAAGCGGCACTGTGAGGCACAAAAACATAAGTTTGTCCCTCGCGAATCGCCAGGCGACGCAATAGAATCAGCAGTCGACGCAAATTTAGGGCTTCAAGATCGCTATCGCGACTCTGGGTAAAGTTGCCCCAAGGGACGAAGCCACGGGGTATTTGGCGGATAGGATTAATGCCAGCTTGATAAAGAGCCTGTTCATCAGCAGAAGTAAGGAAAGGACTCGTGGTCAATATGCCCTGAATGGTAGTATTCGCGGGGGCAAGCCATGCACCCTGTTCCAGACTTTGATGGGCCATAATCCCAGCGATCGCCCCCGATGGATGTTGGTGCAGTAATGCCCCAGATACTTCTCGACTTGCAAGCCAAGGGTAATACAAAGCCACATAACTATCGGTATTGTCGGCGGCTTGACGCAAACTAGCCAACAACTGAGATTGATGTTCAAATAGTTCTGGAGGACGATAATGTTTGGGAGCACTGAGTAGAGCCACTAAATCTCCCCTTGCCGCTGCAAACTTAGCGATCGCCTGCTGAACTTCTAACAGACCAGCAGAAAAATACTCGTTTGGTTCGAGTAACTGCCATTGGGTCGCGGGGGTCGGGTCAATTGTTGGTTGTTCTGGTTTTGGGTCCGATACGAGTTGATCACAGTTTTTAAACGGAGAATTTGTCACACAGGAATCAGGTGGAGTCGTTTCCCTTGGAGGAGAGGGAGGGGACACAGTTTCTACCTCTGTCAATCGCCAGCCGCGATGTGCGGCATCGGGTAAGATAACCATACTCACTTCTTCAATGGGCAACAACCCATGAATGCCCGTTAGCCTTTCTCCCTGCAGGTAGAGGCGATCATTTGCTTCCCTCAAAAGCGATCGCTGACCAGTTAGCCGCAGATAAGGATCTAAAAAGAGGGTCGGTAAAAAGTCAACCCAATCCACACCACTAAGATTCTGATAATCACTGACTGGTGGCACTAAGCCGTCCCGCACGAGGGAAAGTTCTGAGGCAAGATTAGCACCCCGCCAAGGCAATGTCGCATCTAAACCAAGGGGAAGCACCAAACTGTTTTCGGCTAAGGTGAGAGCTAAAGGAAAACGAGGTGAGCTGACCTCTTCCCAGAGAGCGGCGGCAGGGTTATTGGGGGTTTGTTGAGTAGTATCCAAACCTCTGGTAAATAATTCATCATCTGTGGGTAAAGAACCAATAAAGCGTGGGTGAGGTGCAGCGCCTGCCAGATTCCGCAACGTTAATTTTAAATTGTCAGCTGTTGTGTCAAGCGATCGCACCTGAAGCGCCATCTGAAGCCGCTGTAACCGCTCTAATTCCAGATTACTACCAACCGTCGTAGGATCAAATCCCTGTGCCCACAGATTAGTCACAGTCAGCTCAGTCAGGAACTTATGTAAAAATAAAATACCAGCTATAAAGACCCTATACTCGATTTCTCGAAGAAGTAGCCAAATGATCGGTACATTGCTATACCGCAAGTTCCTTAGACTTATCAAGCTGACTTGAAGCCAAAGGGTTTGATCTGCCGCCTCCAAACGTAGCCAATCTCCCACTTCAATGCTCAATGGGTCGGTCAAAGTTAAGGTGGCATGACTGACGAAGGTATCACTCTCTAAGCGCTGAGCCTCTGTTAATTCATCTGTTAATTCAAGGGTGGCAGTTGTATTCTCCATAAGGGACTTGCGTAGAAATAGAATCCCAGCCATGCAATTGTATTGTCGAAGCAGCAGCAAAATAATTGGTATAGTATTACGCAAGTCCCTAACGCTAGCTTTGACGGTATAAACTCTCCCACTAAGAGAAAATGGACTCTGTTGGAATAGACTCTGTTGAAGACGATAAAACCAGTGAATTTGGCTAGGGGCAAACTCAAGATCATTAAAGTTTACGGCTTGTTCACGGGGAGGAACTACGACGTAAGCACGATGACGGCGATCGCCAAAATCTAATTGCAATAAATCTCCTGATTGGAGTGTGATGTCACTTAACCCCTTTAGGCTGAGCTGCAAAGGTTCTCTTTCTGCCACAATTGTCGGCATAAACCCTAAACTATCGCTCAGAAGTTCTACTCGCGTTTGCAAGTTATCTGCCCAGCTCCCCGGACTACTAGCGATCGCCGATACTCCTGAATATCCAGAAATTGCATCTGTTTGTAGCAAACCAGATAGTGGAAAAGTCGTGGTTGTTGCCGTCGGTGCCGCAACTCTGACCACCCAACAGCGTCGCCCTCCTTGGGTAAAAAAGGCCTTAACTGCCGTTGCCAGACAGGCCGTTTGCCACAGGTTTTCCTCCCGATCCCATGCTAGCTGATAGATAGAGCCAAAAAAATTGACAAAGTCGACATAACTCTCAACCACTACAGGAATATGTACAGGACCTCGCTGGGCAAATCCGACAAAACCAGCAATGTCCATGCGCGGTAAATCGACCCGAATGGGGGTCTCTACCTGAAAAGTAATACCTGGAAAAGGCCGAGTTGTAGGCATTAATATCACTCCTACTCAAACTTAATATCTTCGACCGACAAACCCAATTCCTCGATCGCCACGTCAGTGCCCTTGCCGTTGAGAGAGGGGCCGGTGTATTTCATTGGCTGGGCTCCCTCTAACTTCCAGGTCATAGCGATGGTGCTGCGGTCTTCACTCTGGAGCTGAATCGTAATGTTGCGGCGGGCATCTTCCCCATTGCGTACCTGATCCAGCCAGGAGGTCAAATCTAAAGCGCCTAACACCCCACGTTTTAGAGAAATGTCGGTAGCTTTATATATGCCAGGGATTTTGAGCGGCGCATTTCGCACGTCGTTACCCGCTCGATATTCCTGCATGGTGATTTCCACTCCCAGGCCAGTTACCTCCTGGAATCCGGCCTTAGGTCCATCGGTGCCCCCTCCTAGATCTACTAGGTAGCGGAAGGCACTGTAGGGGCGATCTCGTTCTGTAGCCATAGGTTAGGGTCTCCGTTGTTCAAAAAAGAAGGATAAGGTTTAGGGGAGAGGAGAGCGGTATTGTTAGTATTTTGCTTTCCTCCTCTTATATACCAGTCTCACCGTTACCGCCGATTGGCAGTCCATTGACCAATGCGGAAGATTACGAATTCTGCTGGATACAGTGGGGCCACACCAATTAAACAAATAAGCCGACCATTATCGAGATCGTTCTGGGTCATAGTGCTGTGATCGCACCGAACGAAGAAAGCATCTTCTACCTTGGCTCCTGCCAAGCGACCTTCTCGCCATTCGTTATCAAGAAAACTTTCCACTGTGCGCCGAATATTTGCCCAGAGTTGATCGCCATTTGGCTCAAACACAGCCCATTGAGTGGAACGATCAATAGAGGCTCCCAGATAAGCAAAGTAGCGGCGAATATTTAAATATTTCCACTCTGGATCAGAGCTAATGGTGCGAGCACCCCAGACGCGAATACCGCGACCTTCAAAAAAGCGAATGCAATTAATGCCAAGGGGGTTGAGGATATCCTGTTGGGCTTTATTGATGGCTGCTTCTAAATTAATTGCCCCACGTACCACCTCATTGGCAGGCGCTTTATGGACACCAACTTCCACATCGCTACGGGCATAAATTCCCGACACAAAACCACTGGGAGGCAGGTTGATTTCTCGCTCACTAATGGGGTCAAGAATGGTAACCCAAGGGTAATACAAAGCAGCACAGGTATTATCGAGTAAGGCACGATATTCCCGCACCCCTGACAACGAAACATTATCGGGACTATCGAGCACCGCCACCCGATAGCGCATTTTTTCGCAATGGCTGATCACCGCCTGACTAATGGTCAAAATTTCAGTCCGACGCTCCCAATTGTGAGAATAACCGGGGGCGGCCACAATAGAAATTTCTTCCAGATCTTCCAGGGCAAGCAGACCGCTCTTGATGCCAGTATCCACATTTTCACTGCCGCGATAGGCAAGGGGTTCGGGGACTTGTCCGTCACTCCCCCCCGTCAGGTTAAAGGTGGTGCTGCTAATAAATTTGTCGCTGTCGTCACTGATGAGTTTAGTATGCCAATCTGTTAGGTTGATTAGAAACTCCGCTAGCTCTGCCGGTTGCAGTCCACCGGGATTTTCGGCGGTAACGAGGGCCGCGTTAAGCACCAAGGGCGTTTCCTGAGCCTGTAGCCGATTGCTGATGAACGTGCCAAAAATTTGGTTTAGACTGTCGCGGATGCGTGCGGCGGCAGCGGAAATGGTCAGTTCTTCCCAAACGATTTCGTCGGTAAATTTCCCCGGCAGAACAACCTGCACCGTCAGGGTCAGTCGATACACCCGGTCTCCTAAATCATCCGAGTCATTGGGATCGACCGGGGGGGTCAGGGTGGCTAGGGCGACAGTGCTGCCGTCATCCCGAGTAAACAACCACGTGTCATTGCTGCGGGTAGCGCTGTAAATAAACGCATTGCCGGTGTCTGGGGCAGAACGCTGATGAATGACCACCAAATCCCCGGATCGGATTTGATTTAACCTATTACTGCCGTCTTGAACCGAGAGAGCATTGGTGGCTAGCCGACCAGTAACGGTAACCGCCATATTGCCCGCCGCACCGGGGAAACGGGCCGCGAAGGTGGCCGTCGCATTTTGTAGCGCTGCACGACGACCAATGGTGACCGCCTCCGCTGCATTCCTAATGGGGGCAACCACCGCTTCTGCGTTGGTTACTAAGCTATTAGCCTCTGTTCTCAAAGCATCAGCCGCATTCACAACAGCGGTTGCAGTCGGTACATCCGCTAAAGCGGTTAACGCATCATCCAAAGCGGTAGACAGGGCTGCCAAATTTCCTCTGGCAGTTGTCACAACCTCTAGGGCAATATTCAGGGGGGCGATCGCCGCCGCTGATCCGGTAGCCGGATCCGCTGGTAAAGCTCCATCTGCCATAGCTTCACCCATTTGTATGCCTAATGCTGCTGCCCCGGCCACATTTCCCTGGGCGGTTCCCCCGTTACCCAATAACGTCAACGCATTACTGTAGGCACTATCCGTCAACTGTACCAACGCTCTTAATTCCGCTGTGAACAGGCCTGCATCCTGGTCATCTTCCGCAATACTGGCATCTAGTTGTGCCTCAATGCTGTTCCCCGTCCCATAGTCATAATTGGGGGGAGTTGTCACTGGCACAGTAAAGCGCGCTAACACTTGCGTTGCGGCATATTGCAACACGGTAATAGCCGCAGCTCGGGATTTTTGCCCTTCAGCGATCGCCTGGCTTAAAGCAGCCAAAGTTTGTGCCGTACTACTGGTCACCAGCGTATCTGCTTCATCAATAACTGCTGCAGGCGCTGGAATACTAGCTTGAGCAATGCCATCAGAATCCGATGAGGTATAAGCACGAGCGACATACAGCCGAGAGCCACCATTGTCAAAAAATCCTCGTACCGCATGGGCAAGATAATTATGAATGACTCCAGGATCGTCATAAGCTAAAGGATCAAGACCTCCATAAATGCGGCTGAACTGACCAAAGCTAGTGATCAATTCTGGCTCACCTTGGACTGGACCATAGCGAGTAGCTCCCACAAATCCAGTGGTACTGGTACCGACCCCTTCAATCGACTTGGATCGAAAGCTGGTTTCTTCGACATAAACACCGGGAGCGAGATATTCTGGCATGAGTTACTCTCCTTGTACAATATGACATGGGCTTATGTAGGCTGAATCCGCAGCACCGATTCCACCTCAGCGGCACCGGGACTGAGTGCCGTTCCCAGAATCAGGGAACGCTCAAATTGCAGATTGACAGACAAGTTAGACTCGAACTGTAGGGTAGAATCTGCGGCTCGATGAATGGCAATGTTGGCCAGGGGCTGGTTCAATAAGCTCTCTAAATTAGGGAAATCACTTCCTGGCAACGCTGTTTGGAAAGGCGCGTATTGAATTGTGATATTGAGGGCAAATGTCTGCCGATCCAGCGGTGGATAGGGAGTTTCTGGTGTCAACGGGTCGGGTACGGCTGGATAGGGCATCGGCAGCAGCAATATCCCTCGGCTATCGGCCAGGCCATAATAGTCAAACCCAGCAGGGACTGGGGGGGATTGCTGTACTCGCACAAGTGCGTTGGCTGCTGGGACAGCATTTTCCCCATCACCTACGACGATTTGAGCCCGGAGTACCGCCTGCCCCGGTGGCACTGGACGACTGGGAGCTGACCAAAGCTGTACCCCACTAGCCTCACCAACACCTACCTCGGGACGGAGGAGAGAGGTACTTAGCCACTCTCCCTGGCCCCGAAACGCACCCCGAAACGGCAACTGAGCCACAAAAGACAGAGGCAAAAATCGATCCAGCCGATCAACCATGTCAATCGCAACTAGTTGTTCTGGGGGAACCGTTTCCCAAAGCAGTTGTTCTGGATTCACTGGGATTTCTCCAGTAGCAAGGCCAAAAAAGGCGATCGCACTACTTGGTGTTATTCGCCCCATAACGACCTTGCCTAACCGCTGATTGCGATCACTGCTAAGCCGTTGCGCCTTCACCTGTAGTCCCTCACCAATCAAATGGTCAGTTAGCCGATCCCAAAAGCAGATTCCCAATAGCGTTTGGGTAGTGCTGCGCTCTAGCGGTACCAGCCTCATGAATTCACCCCATTTAATCGCTGCATATTCGCTGTTCGTACCTGAACGGGATTGCCAACAGGCATCACCCTACGAGATTCTAGGAGCAGATTACGCACCAGGTAAGGAATAGTGATCTGGTAAGGAAATACCCCCTCGCCTCCAAGCATGTCCCATAGCTGCAACAGCTCATCCCCATCCATTTCACTCAGCAACAGTTCCACCGCTTCGTGTTCCTCAAAAATAAATGTGTTACTACCAATATTTAGCACTGAAGCAGGAATCAAGGGATAGTCTTCCAAAGTGCGCAGCACCCAACCTACCAAACGATTTTGGGTGCTGGGGCTCTCGCCCCAAATGGTGACTAACAGGTACAAATCCAATGGCAACTTGCTGTACTGTCGACGCCCATCCGGGAGCAGATCGCCACTAGGAGTACGATGGGACAGGTTTGGCAGCGCCCGGTAGAGAAACACCGACGCCCCGGAAGTCACATGACGATTGGAACTGGGGTCGGAAAAATCTTCAGGCTGGTAGACCGAAAAAGTTGGGTTGATATTGCCCAAGCCGAGGTCTGCCACCTGTTCCGCCATAGATGAACGCAAAATATGTACAATGGAATCACACACTGCATTGAGAGCGTCGGTAGTAGCCATAATTTATCATGTAATTCAGGGCTCCGGATAGAGGTAGAATCTAATACGATAATTCTTCAACAATGCTGAGAAGTTTAGTGGTTCATACTTCAGACAAACCAAACCGTGTAAAATTATTATTTCAATGATAAGATGTATTTAAACTACACATTTTATTTAAATTAATTTTATTTGATATTGCGCAAAAAAAATATTTTAATCTTTACCATTGACCCCAGTTTCATCGGCATCATTCTGGAGTTCTATTGTACCGTGGTAACTGACCAGGTCATTCTTAGAAGTCGTCCAAAATTAACTTCGGATTTTTGACCAAGTAGATGCCCAGATCTTTTAAGCTGAAGATAAGCGACGAGGTGTAAATACATAATTCCATTGAGGACAAATTCGACGGCGTTCAAAATTCAACTCTTTCATTAGTTGTTTCTGGACGACTCCTAAGCAGTAGAGCG
>JAAUYH010106471.1_pt1 | contig 35902 bp, 29 predicted proteins | sample 7278061 | NCBI WGS metagenome assembly JAAUYH01 (sample SAMN14350203, study PRJNA611818) | marine sediment metagenome | isolation source: surface marine sediment (0.6m) | place: French Polynesia: Moorea | collected 2018-08 | reverse complement strand
GCTCGATCGCCCATAGCACTGCCTGCTCATTGGGACGGTAATCCATCTGGCCGGTAAAGGTGAAATGCGGCTCGTGAGATCCGGTCAATGCGGGATGAGCCTCTACAGCGTCGGGATCGAAGAGATCGGCGTCGATCCCGTTGCCTGCCACTTCAACAGTGGCTGAATTGGGTGCAAGGAGCCGCTGCACGAACAGCTCCGCTTCGGCATCGCTTATCAGAATGGTTGCGTCGGCGCGGCGAGCTAGCCGTTCCTCCTCGCGCGCGAGCAGTCGACCTTCGCGACCGTTGAGCCAGACCCGCTCCCCTGATTGTGCATAATTCTCGAACTTTGCACTGTCGACATCGCACAGGTCCAACACGACTCGTCCCTCGAAATCCTGGGGAATGTACTGGCCCATCTGGCCGGAGAATACGACGATTGTATCTATGCTCCGCTGCGAAAGCGTCGTCTTGATCCAGTCGACCAGTCTAGGACTGTGAAACGCGGTCAGGCTAACCGGCTTGTGCCTTAGCAACGCTTCCACTCCCGCCAGCAACAACGGCTTGGTTCGATCGACCACGCAGTGTGAAACGGCAAAGCGCTCGAGTTCGGCCTTGCTGGCGCGGTCCTCATCGTTCTCTGCAAAACATCCGACATGGACAGGCGCCAGTTGCGCAAGCTTCTTGAGCAAATGGTGCGCCCGAATCTTGTCGCCCCGATTGGGCGGGAAAGGCACGCGGTGAGCGAGGAACAGGATGTCACCCATCGCCGCGCTCCTATGCCAGCCCGCGCGCGATCCAGGGCCCAATCCTATTCGCAACCGGCAAAGGCAGTTTCTTCCATAGTTCGATCTTGCCTTGATAGGCATCGCTGGTCGGATCGATATCGCGTGGTTCGGCGCCATGCGCCGTCCACACTCCATAGGTGAGCGGAACTGGTTCAAATCCCCAGTTCTTCTTGAACCTGTAGGGCCCGCTTCCGGTTTTCGAACGACCGAAATCGAACCGCTTCATCCCTTTCCGGCGAGCGTGGAGCATCAGTTCGTAGTACATCAGTTCGTTAGCCCGCGCGCTGCGCGCCTCGAAAGTGCCGCCCCCCCAAAAGGGCATGACGGCCCCGTCGTGATAGAAAGAAAGGACGCTGGCGATTGGTCTCCCATCCTTGGACACGGTGAGAATGTCGCTCTGATCGGGGAATGCTTCCAGCATGCAGGCAAAAAGTCTCCGCGGAAAAGCCGGCGTGCCGAGATTGCGCAAGCTTTCGCTGTACACCGCGTAGTGATCTGCGAGGTCTTCCGCCGATCGTCCCACGCGAACTGTCAGGTCGAGCTTCAAACCCTTGCGAACTTCGGCTCGGGCCTTGCGCGGAATCGCGAGCAACTCGCTTTCGTCATCGGCGGCGAGTTCGCGTTCGAAGCAGCAATGCCTGTCATCCCAGCTCCGCCATCCAGCAGGGATCGCGCCGCCGCGCACCTCTACGGTCGGAAAGCCGTTTCGTGTGGCGTAGTCTTCCGCCGCCTGTGCGAGGATGTTCGCAGAGGCATTGTCCTCCGCAAAGATACCTCCGCCGACACCAAACCCGCTGGAAACCAGGACCGGTGCGAACAGGAGCGAACGAACCTGCGTCAGTGGCAACCAACCCGTTACGAGTCCGAGTTGCTCGGTTATCAGACCTGTAGCACGTTGGCCGGTGCCGGCTTCGATGCCCAACAGCCAAGCCGGTCGATGAAACAGGCTCGCGCGCCGTTCGGCCACGAATGCCTCAATACGTTGCACCTGCACGGCATCGTGCAAGTCAACTTGAGAGACTTTTTGAGCAATATCGACCGGGGCGTTCACGCAGCGATACCTTCCGAACTCGAATCGCCATCCAGCTCCACTGCCTTTGCGGCTTCTCGATGCGCGACCATATCCATGCGGCCCCAGCGGAATTCGTGCACCAGGTCGCGCAGTTTGCCCGCCATCTGCTCAAGCCCCGTGTAGTGGCGCAACTTCGAGCGCATCGGCGCGTTCGGAACGCGCGGCTGATCGGGATCCACTTCCCACGGGTGGAAATAGAACACCGCAGGACGCTGATCGCGGCGGTTCACTTGCCTGATCGCCCAGCGAGAAAAGGCATAAGGTAGCACTCGGAAGAAGCCGCCGCCGCCCGCAGCAACCCGGCGGCCACCAAGCATCGCCGTCGCTACAGGGATCTCCACGATTTCGGCCCACGGGATCGGTTTGAATGCAAATCGCGGCGCTTCCGGCCAGCCATAGTGATCGTGGACGATCGGAGCGACGCTGGATGAATAGGCATAGCCTTGTTCGGCCAGTTCCATGAATGCCCAAGGTGTGCGCTGGTCAATCGAAAAGCTGGGCGCGCGATAGCCGGTCACCTTCTGCCCGGAACAGTCTTCGATGATTTCGCGTGCCTTGCGAATGTCTTCGGCGAAGGTGGGACGGTCGAAGGTAAAGACTCGCGCGTGGTCGAAGCCGTGGCTGGCCAGTTCATGGCCGGCTTCGGCAATGCGCCGAACCATGGCCGGATGGCGCTTGGCCACCCAACCCAGGGTGAAGAAGGTCGCATGGACGTCGGCTTCCGCAAACAGGTCGAGGACGCGATCGATATTGTTTTCGACGCGGGTCTTGATCCCGTCCCATTCGCCACGCTCGATGACATTCTCGAACGCACCGACTTGGAACCAGTCTTCGACATCGACCGACAGGCCGTTGACAATCGCCGGATTTTCGACGTCCGCCATGGTCAGGCAGCCTCGCGCGAAGTGTCTTCCTCAAGCCATTCGATCAACATGGTCAATACGTGGCGGAAGCTTTGTTCCTGCTCTTCGAGGCGCTTTTCGATGCGAACGAGAGCTTCGCTCACGTCTGGATCAGAGATGCCTTCTGGCGAATTGTCCGGTGAATCGGCGCCCACGGCTCCGGCTGCCTGCAATTCGCTGATAGCCGCTTCCAGCTCGGCCGTTCGCTCGTCTCGTTGCGCCAGCAATGCCGCAACTTCGCTGGCCGGGACGCTGTCGATGTTGCTATCTGTCGCGGCGGCCACTGCTTCCGGTTCGAGAGCTAGTGGTCCGGGTTGCTTGTGTGCACCGCGCGATTGATCGGCCACCATCTCTTCGATGACGGCCTCCAGCATCTCAACCGAAAGCTGGTCCTGCTCTTCGATCGCGCCGAGCAGAAGGAGCCGGTTCATAACCTGGTTCACCCGCCGCGGAATGCCATCGCTGGCCCGATAAAGGGCAGGCAACAGCCCATTGTCCAGTTCGGGCCGACCGTTCCATCCAACATGCGCTAGACGATGACGGATGTAATCCTCAACTTCGTCTTCATCGAGCGCTTCCAGATGGTGCGAAGCAATGATCCGCTGTCGCAGTTGATCCAGATCGGGATGGTTGGCGAGTGTCCGGCGGAATTCCGGCTGTCCTAGCAGCAGGCTTTGCAAAAGAGGGTGCGAACCTAGCTGGAAGTTCGACAACATCCGAAGTTCTTCCAACGCCGTGAAGTCGAGGTTCTGGCACTCATCGACAACCAGCAAGCAACGCCGGCCAGCGCGCGCTTCGTCCTGCAGGAACCGTTCGATAGCTCCAAGTGCGCCAGCCTTGTCGTGTCCTTCTACGATCAAGCCAAAGCTCTGAGCGACGACGTGGATCAATTCTTCGCCGTCGAGTGCCGAAGTCACAACCTGGCCGACGGTCAGCGCGTCGGGATCCACTTGCTCCATCAAATGGGCAACCAATGTCGACTTGCCCGCCCCAACCTCGCCGGTGATGACGATGAAACCTTCGCCTTGGTTCAAACCATAGCCGAGATACGACATGGCCTTCTTGTGGCTGGCGCTTTCAAAATAGAATTGTGGGTCCGGCGTGAGCTGGAAGGGTCGTCCGCTGAAGCCGTAAAATTGGTCGTACATGTTCTGTTGGGCTCCGTGGGTCAGAAATCGTAGCGCAAGCCGAGCAGCGCCGTCGCGAAGGCGAAATCCTCGGCGGTGAACTCGCTGTCGAAATGATCGACTGCGATCGCTGCGCGGGCAGATAGCTTGTTGGTGATCGAGCGATTGTAGGCCGCCGATGCGCCAACCGCGGTGACATCGCCGTTGGTACCGCCGCTTTCGAACCAGTTGACGTAGGCGTTGGTCTGGAACGACGCGCTTCGCCCAATCGGACGGGTCAGTGCGGCGTTGATGTAATAGCTTTCATCGGTGATGCCGTCAGCGGCCGCCAGCACCGTTCCGGCGGCAGCGATGAACTCCCTTTCGTCGTAACCGACCGCGATTGCGGCTGTGGCTTGGCCAATCCGCCGTTGATAGCTTGCATTCACGCCGCGGCCTCGGAACGCTGCCGAGCGGACCGAACCCAGGGTGCCAACGACGCTCGAGCCATCCTCACCGGTGACGAGGCCGCCGAAGTCGCCCGTCACGGGATTGCGGATGGCGTCGAAATCGCTGGATAGTCCCGAGAGCGTGTTGTTGAGCACACCACCGAAGCCGGTGATCCCGTCGTAGGCGGAAATGTTCAGCGCGCTGCGCTCGTTCGGGACGTAGGAGAAACTCCCATAGTAGGTGGTGGAATCGTAGCGACGCCCAACGGTGGCGGCCAACGAAGTCCGCGAACTGGGGTTCCAGACAACGCCGACATCCCAGATCAGCCCATCGACATCGAATGCAATCTGGCGAGGAGCGGAATCGTCTGTGACGAAGCGTCCGCTGCCATCAACCACCGGATTGCCGTCCGCATCGCGCAGGGCATCGCGACTTGAAATCTCGACATCTTCGTATCCGACACCGCCGACCACCGCAAAGTTCTCGGTCAGCGGGACTGTAACATCGCCGCGCACGTACAGGTCGCGAACGCGCTGATCGAGGTTCGAGATATCCTCCTGGAATGCTCCGGCGGTGACCCCAATGCCGACGGGCAAACCGTCCCCGGGCTGCGTTCCGGCTCGGACTTGGCCGGTGTAGGTCACACTGTCGTCGAACACGTCGACCGGGTTGCCGTCCGCATCGACAATCGCGTTGTCGGTCTCGAACCGGTTGTAGCCGACACGGGCCACACCCGTGACATCGACAGCACCGACGCGCGTTGCAAGGCTTGGACCGGCATAGACGCTATAGATCTGGCTTTCGGCATCTTCCGCAACTTGCGGGTTGCTCGACACACCGCCACCCGCGTCGACCCGGGTGCGCGCAGCCAGCGCGCCGGCTTCCAGAGTGAGGGCCTGTGGAACAACCGACACATATCCGCGCGCGACGCCGCTGATTGTGTCGCTATCGACCTCATCGTCACCATAGCTGATGTTTCGCTCATAGCGCACCGACACCGAAGCGCCGCTGTTGCGGCCCTGCGCATTGAGATCGACGCCGGCAGCCACCTGCGTAAAAGTCACCACGTCATCGCCGGGCGAAAGCTCCGCGCTCAGGACTTGGCTCACTTCGATATACGGTTGGACATTGACCCGCGGGCCTCCCTCCCCCGTTTGATCTTGGGCATGCGCCGGGGCGACAACAACGACTGTCGCCATTCCGACCAGCAATGCTGCTTTGAGGACACGCATGATCATCACTCCCTCTCGCCATAATCGCCAAATCGGCGACCCGACGGACTGAACCGCGTGGCGTTGAGCAGCAGCTTGATATCGGGGCATGCCGACAAGAGTTGCTGCGCATCTTCCAGCGCTGCACGGCTCGTTTCATCGGCACGCACCACCAGCAAAGCCTGCCCGACATGGGCAGCGAGTTCGGCGGCCGGAGAAGCGGCCAGCGCTGGAGGGGTGTCGAAGATGACAAATCGATTGGGCGCGCCGCGCGTCAGGCGGTCGAGCACCTCTGCCGTGCGGGCACTGGACAGGTACTCGGCATCGTGTGCGCTGCCCGAACCTGCAGGCAGGATAAACAAGCCATCGATGTCGGTGCCCATCGCAAGACGCTCCGCATGCAGCGAATTGTCGGCCAATGTGTCCATCAATCCCCGACCGGCTTCTATTCCGAGCCGATTCGCGACCGAAGGATTCATGACATCGGCATCCACCAGCAACACTTCGACATCGCGCTCGGCGGCCAAAGCTATTGCAAGGTTGATTGCGCAATAGGTCTTGCCTTCTCCCGGATGCGGCGAACAGACGAGGATCCGGCGGGCGGAAGCATCGCTGGAAGCGCGTGCGTCGGCGAGCAATTCGCGCTTCACGATGCGAAATTCCTCGAGCAGTCCGGTAACCGGATCTTCCGGTACAATCAGGCCTTCTTCTTTCAGCACCACGCGGTCGATTTTTTGGTGCGGACCGCTGAGCGCGACCTTTCGTTCGCAAGTCTTGGCGGCAGGTGGCGGAGCCACCGGGGCAGAAGGCTGCGCGTCGACACGCTCTTCTTCGGTCACTGCACGGTTCGATACCTTCGCGGCTTGCCCGACTGCGCGCGGCACGCGGGATTCGACGTCGGGCAGGTCTGTCGGCACACCGGCGGGCCCGAGCTTTTCAAGCCCGAACATCGCATCGGCGCGCTCGAACAGGGAAGCGCTCTTCGAGGCCTTGCGATCGATTTTGCTTTGTTCGGTCATGCCCCTCTCCTCACGCCACAGTTCCGACAGAGACAACCTCGATCACCAGCAGGATTCCGAAGACTGCGACCAATCCGGCGCACGCGCCGGCAAACTGCTTGAACCGCTTACGTTCAAGCGCCCGGGCGGCATCGGACAGCGTCAGCGATATCGATCCAATAACCGGCAGATCGAAGCCGCGTTCGAGTCTTTGCGGGGTTGCGAATGTCGATCGCAGCTGGCTCACTGCATAAGCAGCGCCCGCTCCGGCAGCGAGGCCGACAAGGAGGACGCCAAACAGAAGCAATGGACGATTTGGAGCGGCCGGACTCTGGGGAACGACCGGAGGATCGATCAAGTCGAACTTGAACTGGCTGGTTTCATCTTCGACATTTCCGCGCGTGCGGATCGCCTCGCGATCCTGCAACAACTTCTCGTAATTCTGACGCAGAACGTCGTAATCGCGGCTGATACGGTTGGCTTCAGCGGCGACTTCCGGCTCCGCAGCCTGGCTCGCCATCAGCGACGCCACCTGCGATTGCAGCGCGGCACGGCGCGCCTGGAGCGCTTCGACGCCCGCCTGACGGTCGGCCTTGATCGCGAGCAACGAGGAATAGGCCGGATTGGGCGTGCCTGTTGCGCTTTCCGGACCTGCAGCAGCAACCTGTCGGGTCAGAATGTCGACCTGCTTCATGGTTGCAACAACGTCAGGATGCCCGTCCTTGAGCCCGCGAGAGCGCAATTCGGCAAGTTGCGACTGGGCCTGAGCAAGTGCGGCGCGCGGACCGACCGCGTTCGGTCCACCCACGATGGTCCGAGGGGTGCTGGACAGCTGCCCGTCTATGGCCGCCAACGCGCTTTGCGCAGCGGCCATGTCGGCATCGATATCGCGCAACTCGGTCCGGGCCTGCTGGATCTTGGTCGAAAGGGTCTGCGAGCCGCCGATCAGTTCGGGATACTGGGCCTCGAATGCCAGACGACGTTCTTCGGCCGCTTCGAGCTCCTGCTTACGTTCTTCGAGTTGCTCGTCGAGCTCGGAAATCGCGCGCGTCACACCAACCTTGTTTCCGGCGATGTGCTCTTCACGAAAGATATCGAGCATCTTCTGCACGACGTTCCGCGCGAGCACCGCGTTTTCAGCATCGGAAAGATCTCCCTTGCCGACTTCGGCGGTGATCTCGAAGAGGTTGTCCTCTTCGCTCTTCACGGTGACCTTTTCGCTCAGTGCGGCGATCGCGGCGTTCATTTCACCGCTGGTCGTTATGTTTTCGCCCAGCTTGGTCGACTTGATGACGCGCTCGAGATTGACATTGCTCGCAAGCGTCTGACGGACGCGCTGGATTTCTTCCTTGCCATCACCGGCTATGCCAAGCTGTTCGGAAAGCACATCCTCTACATCGACATAGATGCGCGCCTTGGATTCGTAGGCATTGGGGATCATCGCGATCACCAACCATCCAAGCAGGCAAACGCCCCAGGCCACGGCGATCGCCAGCCAACGACGATGCCAGACCGAGTAAAGCGCTGTGCGCAGTTCTTCGAAGATTTCGCTCATCTGCCGGTGCGCCCCTTAGAAACGGCTCTCGGGGATGGAGATCGTGTCGCCCGGTTTCAGGGCGACATTCGCGGTGGCATCTCCCTTGTTCAGAAGATCTTTCAGGCGCAGCCGGTAAATCCTGTTCTCCTTGGCCTTCCCATCGTACCGCGTGAGGGTAGCGCGGTTGCCGGCGGCAAACTCACCCAATCCGCCCACTGCGATCATCGCGTCGAGAACGGTCATGTTGGCGCGATAGGCAAGAGCGGCGGGTTCCGCCCCCGCGCCCGTGATACGGATTTGCTGCGGCAATGCCCCATTGAACTGGTTCACGATAACCGAGACGATCGGCTGTTCGATGTACTCGCTCAACTCGTCGCGGATGTCATTCTGCAACTGTGTAGGAGTCTTTCCGACCGCGACCATGTCGCGAACCAGGGGAATGGTGATGCGACCGTCGGGCCGCACCTGGATCTTTTCCGCGCTCAGTTCCGGGTTGCGCCAGACATGGATCGTCACCTCGTCTAGAGGGCCAAGGATGTAGTCTTCGGAAGGGGCTTCGGCTTCCGTGCTGTTGAAGGTAGCCGGAGGCAGCTGGGTGCTTGGGCCACCACCACAGGCGCCTAAAAATGCCGTCGCCAGCGCAATCCCTGCGCAGCGGGTAAGAGACAGCGAATTGAGCATCGTTGTAATTCCTTGGTCTGACCAAGCGAACGTCGATGCCTAACTGCAGGAGCGACCTGCCACACCGGGTCCGCGAATGACCCGATCTTTGTCGCTGAAAATGGTGAACATAATGTTAGGAATATCGCGCGAATTAAGGCGCCATCCCGGATCGGGACAGCGATAATCAGCAGGTTAACGAGACCCTAAATCAGTAACTCGGCGGCCGGACCGTGACCCAGGAATGCAGAGGGACTAGCGGTGGCGCCGTATGCCCCCGCGCAAAACACGGCGACGATGTCACCAACCTCGGCACGCGGCATGAGTGCCTGATCCGCCAACCGATCGAGCGGGGTACACAAACACCCGACGACATTAACCACATCGTCAGCTTCCGCATCGAACCGCGAGGCTATCGCAACGGGATAGTTACGACGAACAACCGTTCCGAAATTGCCGGAAGCTGCGAGTTGGTGGTGAAGACCTCCATCCGTCACCAGGTATGTCGTGCCGTGGCTTTCCTTGCGATCGACGACCCTGCAGAGATACACGCCTGCCTCGCCTACAAGGTAACGCCCAAGCTCGAGGCAAAGATCGGTTTCAATCAAAGGGACGGGCAGATCGGCAACCATTCCCTGAAGCGCGGCGCCAACCGCCGCGAGATCGAGCGGCTCATCGCCCGGAAAATAGGGTATTCCAAACCCGCCTCCCATGTTGAGCTTGGGCAAACTGCTCCCGATCGAGTCGGCGAGCTCCGCAGCCAAATTCAGTACGTTGCCTTGCGTTTCTATGATCGCATCTGCGCTCAAGGCCTGGCTTCCGGTAAAGATATGCAGGCCTCGCCATTCGGCACCTTCACCGATGATCCGCTTGGCGAGCGCAGGCACTTTGTCGGCGTCTACACCGAATTGTTTCGCTCCGCCGCCCATCTTCATACCCGAACCTTTGAGCTCAAAATCGGGATTCACGCGGATGGCGATCCGCGGTTCCTTTCCGATCCGTTGGCCAATGGTAAGCGAACGTTCGGCTTCGCCAGAAGATTCGCAATTGAGCGTGACCCCTGCCGAAATGGCAGCCTCCAGCTCATCGTCGCGCTTTCCCGGCCCGGCAAAGCTGACACGCGCGGGGTCAATTCCTGCAGCCTTGGTCAGTGCAAGCTCGCCGGATGAAGCAATATCGAATCCGTCTACTAAAGGCTCCATGTGGCGCAGCACATCCGGATGGGGATTTGCCTTGATCGCGAAATTGAGCCCGATCTTGCCCGGCATCGCGGCACGCAGTTTCGCGATCCGGGCATCTAGTAATTCGCGCGAATAGACGAATAGCGGCGTCCTGCCTGCTGCTGCCACGAGTTCACTGGCTTTGCGCCCGCCGACTGCAAGCTCGCCGCCTAGCGTTTCAAATCCTTCGGGTATCGGCCCAACCGGCTTCGTCTTCACTGGGCAAGCTCCCTGTACAAGGCGGTGCGATCTATCTTGCCATTGGGGTTGAGCGGCATTGCGCTCCGCCAATGAATTGCCTGTGGTTGCATGAAATTCGGCAATTCCGCTTTGAGCAGCTTGGCAAGCTGATCGTTCTCGTCGCCTTCCTGCGCGCCCCTGACAACCAAATGCACTGCCTGGCCGAGCCTTTCATCGGGAATTCCCAAGGCAACCGCCTCCAGAACGAGGTCCGTCGCAATCGCTGCCTCTTCGATTTCCTGAGGACTAATTCGGTTGCCGGCGCTCTTGATCATGGCATCGCGTCGCCCAACGAAATAGAGCAATCCGGAAGTGTCCCGCTTTACCCTATCTCCTGACCACACGGCAGTGCCCCCGTAGGAAGACTGCGGAGGTGCAGGTTTGAAACGGTCTGCGGTTCTTTCGGGATCCTGCCAATAACCCTGCGCAACCAACGGGCCGCAATGGATGAGCTCGCCCTCCTCTCCGGGATCGGCCAGATTGCCTTCATCATCGATGACGAGAATCTCTGCAAAGGGAATAGCCTTGCCCATCGAAGTGGGGTGGTCATCTATGAGCGACGGATCGAGATAGGTCGAGCGGAATGCCTCCGTCAGGCCGTACATGGGGTAGAGATCGGCTTGCGGAAAGATCCCTTGCAGATCACGCACCAAGTCAGTGGTCAGTGCGCCACCACTATTGGTCAACCTGCGCAACGGCGTAGCTGCCTCTTGCGGCCAGTCGAGTTCCGTTAGCTGAACCCAAAGTGGAGGTACGGCCGCCAGCGTCGTAATTGAATGCTTGGCGCAGGCTTTCGCCACGTCTTTCGGGAACAGAAAATCGAGTGGAACGACACTCCCACCCGCGTACCAAGTCGAGAGCAATTGGTTCTGGCCGTAGTCAAATGATAGCGGAAGTACGGCCAAGGTCACATCGTCGCGAGCAAGCTTGAGGTAACTCGCTACACTTGCCGCTCCAAGCCAAAGGTTGGCATGGCTCAACATCACGCCTTTCGGGCGTCCGGTCGAACCGCTTGTGTAGAGTATGGCAGTCAGTTCGTCGGGATCTGCCGTCGAAGGGCCGCACGACAGGCCGGCCTTTGCCGAGTCGGTCAGCACGGTCCCCTCGTCAAATACGCGGCATTCCGCCGCAAGATCTCCGTCTTCCAGTGACCTCAGGCGCGAAGGAGTGCCGATCAGCATACTGGCACCGCAATCGCCAATGATATGAGCCACCTGCGCTCGTTTGAGGAGCGGATTTATCGGCACATGGACGAGACCTGCCCTCGCCACGGCGAGCGGCATGAGACATGTCAGTTCACCTTTTGCCGCCCAACTGGCGACCCGCGCACCCGCATGAGGCACTTGCTGCGATAGCCAGGCCGCCAAGCGATCAACACGCTGTCTTAACTCATCGTGGTTAAGCACCTCCCCGCGAAGCACCAATGCCGGCGCATCGCCACCCCCTCTTTCACCCGCCAGTTCGGCAAGGTGATCGAGCGGTTTGGGCGTTGAATCAGGAAGGCTTTGCATCGGAATCCTAAGGAGCACTCTTCGGTGATCGAAGCGCGGTATCACGATAGCGTTAACGTCTTGCAAGACCTGAGTGCAGATCGCACTTTTGCGCCTTCGCCATTCGATCGGGCCGAATGGTACGGCCTGCTGGCGGAATCCGGCCTAACGCCGTTGATTGCCATCGCCAGCGATCCGAATGCCAGCGCGGCTTTAACACTGACCGAGAAGGATGGTCGGATCACGCCCTTGCGCAACTGGTACAGTTTCACCTGGAGGCAAATGGCCCCGTCAGGTGAGCAAGGGGATCGGCTGCTAAGGGAAATCGCGTCGCAGCTCAAAACGCGCGGTCACCGCGTAACGCTTGAGCCGGTTCCGGACGAAGACGGTTCGGCTTCGAGATTGGCCGAGGCATTCCGACAAGCGGGTTGGCGGGTCGAAGTGTCTCAATGCGACCTCAACCATGTCCTCGCAATCGATGGCCGGAACTTCGCCGAATATCGCGCCGCCCTGCCCGGCCGGTTGCGAACAACGCTCAAGCGAAAGGCCAAAAAGGTCGAGATACGGCTCTCGACCGAATTCGATCCTGATGCATGGCATCACTACGAACGAATCTACGCGCAAAGCTGGAAACCCAAAGAAGACTTTCCCGATATGTTGCGCCAATTCGCCGAGGCTGAGGCCGCTGCCGGGAGGTTGCGCTTCGGCCTTGCACTGTATGAGGGCGAACCTATCGCGGCACAGTTTTGGACCGTCGAAAACGACACCGCGTACATCCATAAGCTCGCACATCTCGAAAGCCATCGAAACTTGTCCGCAGGGACGACGCTGACGGCGGCATTGTTCGAACGTGTGATCGACCAAGACAAGGTGTCTCTGGTCGATTTCGGGACCGGCGATCAGCCGTACAAGAGCGACTGGATGAATGCCATTCGTCCGCGGTATCGCATTGACTGTCTCGATATCAGGCAGCCCAGAGCATGGTTGGATCTGGCACGACTTGTCCTCCAGCGACTACGGTCAAACGATGCCTTGCCGAAACTTGCGCCAAGGCTGGGCGCTGGCTAATGCCGCCGTCCTCCAATGGGTGCGATATTACACGGAGCCGACACGGCGCCAACAGGGAACCACGCTTGATGAGCATAACTCCTGCCAGCAATGAAGATGACGACCATTCGGGGATCGGCATGAGCCGTGTCCGGATTGACCGTGAGCTCAAGTCGGTAATTTCCGATGTGCTTGGCATCGATCCCGAACAAGCGGCGGAATTTACCCCGGAAACGGGGCTGTTTGGGCATTTGCCGGAACTCGATTCCATGGCCGTTGCGGGGTTGTTGACGGAAATGGAGGACCGTCTCGATATCGTGATCGACGACGATGACGTCGATGGCGAAATGCTGGAGACATATGGTGGTTTGCTGTCCTTCGCCGAAGCGAAGATCATCGAAGGCTGAACGAAGTTTCGGGGTTGCGAAAGCGTGATCGGCAATTGGCAAGCTCCGCTAGCAGACGGCAGTAAATCCGAAGAGTTGCTGGTCTCGTTCGACGAAGACCGGAGGACCCGCTTGCTCGTTCTCCCCGCCTGGTTCGATGAAGCAAACAAGCTTCGACGGTTTACGGTCGAGGTGATGCGCAGACTGGACGGTGCCGGGCTTGACAGCTTCCTGCCCGATATTCCCGGATGTAATGAAAGCCTTGCACCACTCGATGATCAAACAATGGAAAGTTGGCGCGAGGCAGCCGATGCCGCTGCGAAGACATTCGCGGCGACGCATGTGCTATCGATACGTGCTGGCGCTCTGATCGCGCCCCAAGAACTCTCCGGCTGGCGATATGCTCCGCAATCCGGCCGCAAGCAGCTGCGCAGCATGATCCGTGCACGTACGATCGCCGCGCGTGAGCAAGGACTGCAGGAAACATCGGAGGAGCTCTCTCAACAGGGTCGACGCGATGGGCTAACGCTTGGCGGGTGGGACATCGGACCAAGCATGTTCCAGCAACTGGAACGCGCCGAAACTGAACCCTCGGACACCCAAGTCGAGATTGCCCAGTCGACTGTCGGCGGGCCCGGCCTATGGCTTCGCGCCGAACCTGACGAGAATCCCGAACAGGCCGATGCCCTTGCGGCGATCGTTGCGCTTGCGATGAGCGATCGGACATGAGCCGACTTCCGCTCGATTTCGGATGCGGTCGGCTAAAGCTTGCCGGCACGCTGGACACGGCGCCGGGGACATCAGGCCTGCTGCTGGTGAGCGGGGGGAATGAAGTGAGATCTGGAGCATTCTCAGGTCAGTCCCTGCTTGCAGCAAGGATTGCTCGTGCCGGCTTTTCGGTTTTTCGCTTCGACCGTCGTGGTGTCGGCGACAGCGAAGGCGAAAATCGCGGCTTTCGTAGCAGCGCCGGCGATATCAAATCAGCGCTCGAAGCATTTCGGGCCATCGCTCCTCAGGTCGAGCGCGTAATCGCCTATGGCAATTGCGATGCCGCGTCCGCGCTCATGCTCGCTGGCGGCGCGGGATGCGATGGTTTGGTGCTTTCGAATCCTTGGACGATTGAGGAAAACGAGAGCGGCGAAGTGGATACCAGTCCGCCAGCCTCGGCAATCCGCGCTCGCTACATTGAAAAACTGAAGAACCCCAGGGAGGTCATGCGCTTGCTTCGCGGAGGGGTCGATCTTCGCAAACTTGCTCGCGGGCTGAGCAAGTCGGTTCGCCCGGCATCTGAGCGCTCTACCCTTGCTCGCGAGATGCGCGAGGGCCTCGACGAGTTCGAGGGGCCCGTTCGCATCCTCCTTGGGACCGGCGATCGCACCGCTCAAGTGTTCGAAGAAAATTGGGATTCCAACGATCCGCGAATTGCCCGCTGCGAGGGTGCAGGACATGCCTATGTCGAACCACAGCATCGCGACTGGCTCGATCGCCAAGTTCTCTCCGCCCTCAGGGGCTAGCGCAGGAACAGGCTGGTTAGCTCGACATGAGTTGACCAGCGAAATTGCCCAATCGGCCTGAGCTTCGCCAGTCGGAACCCCGCATCAGCCAACCTTGCGGCGTCCCGCGCCCAGCTCGACGGGTTGCAACTTGCATAGATCACGCAGCCCATTTCGCTGGCTGCGATTTCTGCAATCTGAGCCTTCGCTCCCGCGCGCGGGGGATCGAGCACGACCGCATCGAAGCGGCTGATTTCTTTTGCTTGCAGCGGATTTCGAAACAGATCGCGGTGGATCGGATACACAGAGCCGCCAATTCTCTCCGCAGCGGACTTGCAAGCAAGATGCGCCGCTCTTTCCGCTTCCGCCGCCAGGACTTTGCGGTTCTTGGACAAGGCAAAAGCGAAAGTGCCGAGGCCGGAAAACAAGTCCGCAACCAAACGCTTGCCCTCTGCCCATTGGCGGGCGTCTGCAATCATTCGCATTTCGGCGTCGGCCGTCGCTTGCAGGAATGAGCCGGGTGGAATGGTCACTTTGGTTCCTGAAAGCGTGACTGTAACCGGTTCCGGTTCCCATTGAGTTTCCGGACCGAAACCCTGATCGACTGACAGCCTCGCCAATGCATGCTCACGAGCAAATTCGGTCGCAGCTTCAATCGCTCGCAGATCATTGAGCGGAAAATTCGCCAAACCCACATCGACACCCTGATCGACGAGGGTCAATTGCACATCCACCGCACCCTTGGCTTCCTTGGAGGCCAGCAATGATCTGAGAGGTTGGAGGAGTGCAACCAATTCTGGTCTGCTAACCGGACATTCGGCCAGATCGACAAGCTTGTGCGAGCGGGCCTTGCGAAATCCCAGCACTACGCCATTTTGCGTTCGCAACGCATGAAGTGTGGCGCGACGTCGAGCGTTTGGCGGCGATAGGTGCGTTTCCAGTTCTTCACCGGTCTCCAGGCCCTGGCCAGTAGCGGAATTGACGACGCGGTCTCGCACGTATGCGGCTAATGTCTCCTCGTCGGCATGCTGTAGCTGACATCCACCGCAATCTCCGAAGTGTCGGCAAGCAGGCTCGATATGGTGTGGTCCACGCCTTTGGATGCCATCTTCCGAGACCAGGTCACCCGGCAACGCGCCTGGCACATGAATGCCATCGGCTGAAACGCCATCCCCCTTGGCAGCGATACGGATGATTTCTCGTTCGGCGCTCACAGGCAAGCATCGAATGCGGCCGAAACGGACATAGCCAACTCATCCGCTGTGAATGCCGTCCCGCTTAGACGCGCAGCCTCACCATGGATCCACACCGCCTCGCAAGCCGCAGTAAAAGGATCGCTACCGCTTGCCATTCTGCTCACCGCAATCCCGGCCAACACATCGCCGCTGCCGGCTACGGAAAGCCAGGTTGGTGCCGGAGGAGCTATCGCGAGACTTCCATCCGAATTGGCAATGATCGTATCAGGTCCCTTGGCGCAGACTACCATGCCACTCGCCATGGCGAGCGCCCGAGCTCGAGCCATCCGGGTTTCCCCAATAACCGAGAAGCTGCGACAAAGCACTTCAAGCTCGCCGTCGTGCGGTGTCGCCAAAATGGGAATCTCACGATTGAGTAGAATGGGCGAGAGCAAGTGCAACGCGTCGGCATCCACAACCAGGGCAGACGCCATTCGGGTAGCGGTGCCAAGGGCATCTTTGGCTGCTCCGCCCCGCCCCAGTCCGGGCCCGACCAGGACCGCATTGATGCGATCATCGCCGAGGGCCTCGGATAACGGTCCCTCATCCCACACCAATCCCGCTCCTGACGCAGGGTGGTTCCGTTTGGCGAACAGCTTTACATAACCGGACCCGGAACGCTGCGCCGCTTCCGAAGCTAGAGCCGCCGCGCCTGGCATTTCACCTCCCACGATGGCCGCCAGTCCGCGCCGATATTTGTGACTGTCGCTTGCCGGTGCCGCAAAACGAGGCCTCTCTACGAGCCGCGCTGCATTCTCGACTTGAGCGACCCCGATGGGAACGAGACGCAATTGCCCCATATGAGCGCGGCCGGGCATGGAGAAATGCGCGAATTTCCACGCGCCCAGCGCCAGCGTCAGATCGTATCGCGGCAAGCGGTCGTTGAGCAATGCCCCGTCGTCGCTGGCAACGCCCGAAGGCAAATCCACTGCAACACAGAAGGAATGGCGTTCGGCAAGGTCGAGTAGCAGGACAGCATGTTCTGGAGACAATGGACGAGCCAACCCCGACCCGAACAGACAATCAACCAGGATATCGTTGCCGGTCCCGTTGCCGGACGAAAGGACTTCCGCGTCCCACCTTGCCCGTGCGGTTCTGGCGGCGTCGGTCGCAGCAGGCAACGGCGCTATGACCTGCACCGAGTTACCGAATTCGCGAAGCCGACGGGCAATCACATACCCATCACCACCGTTGTTCCCAGGACCGCAAAGCACGGTGACCGACCGACCGGCTGCGACCCGCCGGATCCATTCTGCTGCCCCGCCTGCCGCAATCTCCATCAGGTCTTCGACGCTGGTGCCGGTATCGAATATGGCCTGTTCGGCAGCTTGCATCTGCGCAACGGTGAGGATCTGTGAAAGGGTCACTGGGATTCTGCACTCACCAGCCTATGCGGAATGCGATAGCGATCACCGCCGATCTCAAATTCTGCAATAGCACTATCCTGTGAGAGCATGTTCAATGTGTCTGCACCATCCACTGCAGCAAACTCTCCGGATTGCGGAAGAAGCATCAGTCGCCGAAACCCACCATCGGGACTATGGATCAGATACTCGCCGTTACCCGCTTTTTCGAGGGTGCAGACCTTGGAGTATTCTGCGCCCGACCCAATCGCGCAATCGATCTTGTCTCCTTCGGGCGTTGGACTTTCGGTCGTGCATCCATGAATCAATGCAGCGCCGGTCAGAGCGCTAAATATCCGCAAAAACATGCGTTTCGCTCTTCGCGCCTGGATGGGTCAGGGCGCCACCGCGCGCCGATCCCACGGTCTGAGAATACCGCCAAAGCGCTCCGGATTGATAATCGTTGGCGCGAGGACGCCATGCGTCGCGCCGCGACGTCAGCTCAGCTTCGTCGACGTCGAGATCGATTGTGCCCGCTTCGGCATCGATGCTGATGACGTCGCCGTCTTCGACCAGTGCGATTGGGCCGCAATCGGCGGCTTCGGGGCCGACATGGCCGATGCAGAAACCGCGCGTCGCGCCGGAGAAACGCCCGTCTGTGATCAGAGCGACCTTCTCGCCCATGCCTTGACCGTATAGCGCGGCGGTGGTCGCGAGCATTTCGCGCATGCCAGGTCCGCCCTTGGGTCCTTCGTAACGAATGATGATAACGCTACCTTCGGCAATGTCGCGTTTCTCGACCGCTTCGAACGCGTCTTCTTCGCACTCGAACACCCGCGCAGGCCCCGAAAACTGAAGACGTTCCATCCCAGCAACCTTCACGATCGCGCCATCCGGTGCCAGCGAGCCTTTGAGACCGACGACGCCGCCCGTCGGCGTGATCGGGGTCTTCACGTCGTAGAACACCTTCTGATCGGGGTTCCAGACAATCTCCTCAATGTTCTCGCCCAAGGTCTTGCCGGTGACTGTGATGGGATTCGGATCGAGGAATCCGCCATCCAGGAGCGTCTTCATGCCCATGTACACCCCGCCCGCTTCGTGCATGTCCTTGGCGACGTATTTCCCGCCTGGTTTGAGGTCGGCGATGTAGGGTGTCGACTTGAAGATCTCGGCGACATCGAACAGGTCGAAATCGATCCCGCATTCGCTCGCCATGGCTGGCAGATGGAGGGCCGCATTGGTCGATCCACCGGTTGCAGCGACAACGCGAGCCGCGTTCTCGAACGCCGCTTTGGTGCATATGTCGCGAGGGCGAAGGTTGATTTCGAGCAGCTTCATAACCTGCGCGCCGGCGGCACGCGCAATTTCTTCGCGTGACCTGTAAGGAGCCGGCGACATATTGCTGTTAGGAAGCGATAATCCGATCGCTTCGCCCACACAGGCCATGGTGTTTGCGGTGAACTGTCCCCCACAAGCGCCATGTCCGGGACAGGCAACTTTTTCGAGCTCGATCAGCTCCTGCAATGGGCAATTCCCGGCCGCGTGTTGACCGACTGCTTCGAACACATCGACCACCGTTACATCTTCGCCCTTGTAGGTTCCGGGCAGGATCGAACCGCCATATACGAAGATCGACGGCACATTGAGGCGGAGCATCGCCATCATCATCCCGGGCAGGCTCTTGTCGCATCCCGCAAAGCCGACGAGTGCGTCGTAGCAATGCCCACGCACCGACAATTCGACACTGTCAGCGATCACTTCGCGGCTCACCAGCGAGCTCTTCATCCCCTGATGGCCCATCGCGATCCCGTCGGTCACGGTGATGGTGTTGAAGCGGCGCGGCGTCCCTCCACCGGCAATCACGCCCTCGCGGCAAATATCCGCCTGCGGATCGAGTGTGGTGTTGCAGGGTGCCGAGTCATTGCCAGCGCTGGCGACCGCGACGAAGGGACGCGCGATCTCTTCCTCGGTCATTCCCATCGCGTAGTAATAGGAGCGGTGCGGTGCGCGCTCGGGGCCGACAGAGACGTGGCGACTGGGCAGCTTGGATTTGTCGAACGACATTTTGTTTCCCGTCAGAAGGTCAATTCGACAGGAGCAGTGCCTCTAGTCGAGCGCCAGCGCAACCCTTCCCGCGACATCGGCGATCATCGCCGCCCAGCGGGATTGTTCCGCACGGGTGCCGATCAGGTCCTGTCGAATCTCGAGGAAGATGTACGGCCGACCATGCGCCTCGGCATGGCGGTTCATGGTCGCATTCAGGTCGGCGCCCGAATATGGTTCGTTTTCGCCAACGTTCAGGCCGAGTTCGCTGAACAATCGGATCGCGTGCCGCGCCGCGCGATCGTCCTCGTTGTAGAGCAATGAGACTTCCCACGGGCGATCCCTTTCGCACGATGCCATTGCCGGCGTGAAGCTGTGAAGCGAGACGATCAGCTCGGGTTCGGCAGCGACGAGCCATCGCTCCAGCGCGGTGTGATACGGGCGGTGATAGGCATCGAGCCGCGCTTCGACGTCAGCCCCGATGTTCCCGGGAATCAGGTGACCGTCGCTTTCGGTCGGAACGACGTGTTCGTGTTCCTCCTCGCGATGCAGATCGACCACCAGTCGGCTTACGGTGGCGAGATGCGCAGGGATACCGTGGCGTCTGGCCATCCGGCCCGCAACGCCCTCAACGCCGATATCGATCGCAACATGCTGATCGAGCAGTTCGGGCGCAATTCCCAGCGGGACGTCTTCAGGCACGAAATTGGAGGCATGGTCAGCCACACAGACCATCCCTCCTCGCTTCAACTCGCCAATCCGGCGATATGGCAATCCATCGATCAACGCAGATTCCCAGACATTTGCCACCATTCCGGACGCTCGCTTGCAATCCGGCGCGCAGCGTCGTCACGCGCGCTCGTGGTTGAATACAGTGCAAAACATGTGGCACCTGATCCCGACATTTCAACCTTCCAGGCCGAATCGTGCCGCAATTCGTCAAGGACTTCAGCGATTTGCGCGCATTGCGCTATGGCGGGGGCGAGCAGGTCATTGCGGCCATCTTCGGCGATTTCGCGCGCCGTCCCGGCAGGCAACGGTCCGCGGTCCCGCATGTCCCAAGCCTTGAAAACCGCTGCCGTCGAGAGGGTTATCCGCGGATTAAGCAAAAGCACAGGCGCGCCTTCGAGGTCGTTTTCGATCGGTTTGAGCTCGGTCCCCGTCCCGTACCCAATCGCCATCTCGCTGCGCACACAGGAAGGCACATCTGCGCCAAGCTTTGCCGCGCGCTCGGGCCAGTCGTCAGGCAGGCCATGCAGGCGCTCGACGATCCGGAACGCCGCGCCCGCATCGGCGGAGCCTCCCCCCATCCCTGCGGCTACCGGCAGGTTCTTCTCAAGCGTGATGTCGAGACCCTGCGGTCGAGAGAGCGCTCCCAATGCTTTGGCCACCAGGTTGTCGAACGGGTTCTCGATCCCGTCTGCGAACTCGCCGACCGTGGTCAGCCGATCCTCGTCCGCAATGCGCGCGCTCAGCGTGTCGCCCGCATCGACAAACGCGAACAGCGTCTCGAGGTCGTGATAGCCATCCTCACGTCGCGAACGGACATGCAACGCGAGGTTGATCTTGGCGTAGGCGATTTCTGTGAGGGTCAAACTTGGAAGAACTCATCGACAGACATCAAGGATGAAAAGACCGAGTTGCAGGTATGTAAAACATCATGTTTTCGCCCATCCGGGGTCTCAACAACGACAGTCTTCGGCGCGTCCGAGAAGGTTGAACCATCAGATAAGAACGTCCCATCGCTGAATGCAGCGCCGCGACCATGCTGTAAGTCCTCCGCTCGAAGCCCGACGAGTTCGGAGACTGGGTGGTGCGTCAAGACGACATGTTTCCCAGCATTCGCAAGCGCCCGAATGGTGTGAAACTCAGGCACCTTCTTGGATATATGATTGGCCATCTGCCCACCATTCTGACCACGGACATATCCAACCACGTCGGAGAAATGGTACAAAACAATGCAAGTCGCAATTGCTAGATCGTAACTCTCCGGCTCTGCTTGGAATCTCTTGAGTAGCGGCCCGGCAAGCATATCCATGTACACTTCTGGGTTAGAGAATGCCATATGTTCTCGATCTCACATATTCGGATAGTTCGGCCCGCCGCCGCCTTCCGGCGTAACCCAGTTGATGTTCTGGTTCGGGTCCTTGATGTCGCAAGTCTTGCAATGGACGCAGTTCTGCGAATTGATCTGGAACCTGGGCTCCCGGCCTTCTTCCTCGATCCACTCATAAACGCCCGCCGGGCAATAGCGGCTCGATGGGCCTCCGAAGACCTCGTATTCGCTCGCCTTTTGCAATGCAGCATCGCCCAGTTGCAAATGAACCGGCTGGTCCTCGGCGTGATTGGTGAAGCTGTAGGCAACATTGGTCAGGCGATCGAAGCTGATCTCGCCGTCGGGCTTGGGATAGTCGATCTTCGGATAGAGATCGGCGCGGCCCGTCATCGTGTAGTCAGCATGGTGCTTCATATTGATCGGCAGGCCGATCTTGAGCGTGCGCATCCACATGTCGATCCCGGCCAGCGCCGTGCCGATATCGCCGCCATATTTGGCGACCGCCGGCTGCGCGTTCTTCACCAGCTTCAGCTCGTCGGCGATCCAACTTGAACGCACGGCGCTGTCGTAATCGGCCAGCTCGGTCTTCTCACGACCGGCTGCAACCGCAGCGGCGATGCTCTCTGCGGCCAGCATACCACTCTTCATGGCGGTGTGGCTGCCTTTGATTCGGGGGACGTTCACGAATCCAGCGGCGCAGCCGATCAGCGCGCCGCCCGGGAAAGCGAGCTTTGGCACAGCATGCCAACCGCCTTCGTTAATCGCGCGCGCTCCATAGGCGACGCGAGTGCCGCCTTCGAGATATTCGCGGATCGCCGGATGCTGCTTCCAGCGCTGGAATTCCTGGTACGGCGAAACCCACGGGTTCTTGTAGTCGAGCGCGGTGACAAAGCCCAGCGCGACCTGACCGTTGGCCTGATGATAGAGGAAGCCGCCACCCCAACTGTCGCTTTCCGACAGCGGCCAGCCCTGGGTGTGGATCACGCGGCCGGGCACGTGCTTCTTGGGATCGATGTCCCACAATTCCTTGATGCCGAGGCCATAGACTTGCGGTTGGCAGTTCGCTTCGAGATCGAATTTCTCCTTCATCTCCTTGGTCAGCGAGCCGCGCGCGCCTTCGGCAAAAAGCGTGTACTTGGCCTCGATCTCCATGCCCGGCTGGTAGTCCGGTTTATGCGAACCATCCTCGGCAATGCCCATGTCCTGCGTAATCACCCCGCGGACATTGTCATCGTCATCGAACATGACCTCGTTGGCAGGAAAGCCCGGAAACACCATCACGCCGATTTCTTCGGCCTGTTCGGCCAGCCAGCGACACATGTTCCCGAGCGACCCCGTGTAGCAGCCGTGATTGCTCATCAGCGGCGGCATGAACAGGTGCGGCATCGAAGTCTTCCCACCCTTCGACAGGACCCAGTGCCAGTTGTCGGTCACTGGAGTTTCCGCCATCGGGCACTCCTTGTCGCGCCAATCGGGGATCAGCTCGTCAAGTGCCTTCGGATCGACTACCGCACCGGAAAGAATATGCGCACCAATCTCGGAGCCCTTTTCGAGCACTACGACTTCGAGCTCTTCGTTGATCTGTTTGAGTCGGATCGCCGCGGCAAGGCCTGCGGGCCCGCCTCCAACGATCACGACATCGCATTCCATTGATTCACGTTCGCTCATGCGCTTTTCCGGTCCCCGTTGAGTGCGGTCAGCGATGACCGCGAATTTCGTCTCAGGTGCACTTGCTAACTGCGATTCGGACAGTCAAGACTTGCATTCAATAGCATGACAAACGCCGACCCGACCCTTGCCCAAGAGATTTCCGCCGCGATGGAATGGTGGAAGGCGGCCGGCGTCGACCACGACTTCGCCGATGACGCTACGGCTTGGTTGGCCGACGCATCGATTCTCGATGGTGAGCGCCCTGCAGACGAAGCCGCTAGGAACCCCAATTCCTCTGCGGTCCAACAGAGTGTCCCTTCGCAAGGGCGCGAGCCAACGGGGTCGTCTCGTGCGGACTTGCTGGGTGATTCGCCTCCAGAAAGTCTCGAGCAATTCAAGGAATTCTGGCTCTCCGCGCCCGGTCTCGACGGCATCGGTCCTCGCGGCCGGATACCGCCCCGAGGCAAAGCCGGGGCAACCGTGATGGTGTTCGTGGTCGAACCGGAAGAAGGTGACACCCAGACCTTGCTGGCGGGGTCGCAGGGGCGTTTGTTAGCCCGCATGCTTAACGCGATGGGCGTTTCGGAGGATGAAACCTACTTCGCCTCGGCATTGCCGAGGCAGACACCCATGGCCGATACGGCAGCTATCGCAGCGGGAGGAATGGATGCCGTTACCGCCTGTCATATCAAACTTGCGGCACCCGAACGCGTTCTTGCCTTCGGCGGAAACATTCTGCCGCTTATTGGCCACGAATTGCCGAAAGACCCGCTGTCTTTACGTGAAATCAACCTAGTTAATCCACCTAAGCCGCTTCTGGTGAGCGAGGGGCTCGACAGCCTGATGGCGATGCCCCGCCTCAAGGCTCGGTTTTGGCGGAGATGGATTGAATGGTCGGCCGGACGATAGTGAATACTTGCGTACGACCCGCCCTGGTCGCTCTGACTCTGGCCACTGCCCTGACCGCCCCGGCGACCCTTTCGGCGCAGAGCCAGAGCATGGCCGCGCATTACGATCGGCAGGCAAATCAAAACTCGATAGTTCCCAATGTGCTTTCGGACGAAGAGCGTGCGTTTTATCGCGATGTGTTTCGCTCGATCGACCGCCAGCAATGGAAGCGCGTCGAGGAACTGCTGTCCGATCGCAAGGGCGGCATCCTGCATCAGATGGCTCTCGCCGAGTATTACACGCACGCCAAAAGCCCCAAGGTAAGCGCCGACCAGATCGGCGCGTGGTTCGGCTTGGGCGTGGAACTGCCCCAGTCCGAACAACTGGGCCGGATGGGCGCGAAACGCGGCCTGCAATGGATGCCGAGCTTTCCACGTTCCCAGGGATTCCGGCGCCAGCCTTCCGCATCGAAGCGCATTCGCCCTCGCCCGGTGAACGATGGCACCATGTCGGCCAGCACGAGGTCGGCAATCCTGCATGCAATCAAGAACGACGACCCGGCCGGCGCATACGAGAAGCTCCTCGAAGTCGATGAGTTTTTGAGCCCCGCCGCGCGCGCCGAATGGCGCCAACGCGTGGCTTGGAGCTTCTACATCGAGAATGACGACCAGAACGCGCTTGCGCTCGCGGAGACGGTTTCGCAAGGCAGCGGCCCATGGGTGGCTGAAGGCGAGTGGGTCGCCGGTCTCGCCGCCTGGCGGCTGGGGTACTGCGCGCTGTCGGGCGAAGCCTTCGCCCGCGCCGCTCAGCTTTCCAGCAATATCGAGCTGACGACCGCTGCGCATTACTGGGCGCATCGCGCCCTGGTTCGCTGCCGAGAACCCGGCCAGGCCCAGCAACACCTGCAGGCCGCCGCGCAGCACCACGAAACGATGTACGGCATGCTGGCCACCGATCAGCTCGGAATCGAACTGCCGTCTGCGACCCGGCCATCCGCGTTCAGTCAGGATGATTGGCGCGCGATCAGCGACCGTTCGAATGTGCGCGTGGCAAGGGCCTTGGTCGAAATCGGTCGCCCTGCACTTGCCGATGAGGTTCTGCGGCACGAGGCCCGGATCGGGCGCGCGCAAGACTACCCCTCGATTGCGCGGCTCTCGCGCGAGTTGGGTTTGCCTTCGACACAGCTGTTCCTTGCCCATAACGCTCCTTATGGGATGCGGAGCGAAAGCGCGCTGCGTTATCCGGTAGCAAGCTGGCGGCCCAAAACCGGGTGGAGTGTAGATCCCGCCCTTGCCTTCGCCCACGCCTTGCAGGAGTCCAATTTCCGCGCCGGAGCCGTCAGCCCGGCAAATGCGCGAGGGCTGATGCAGATCATGCCCGGCACCGCCCGCGATCACAATCGCAGCCTGCAATTGGGGGCAAGCTACAGCGACCTGAACGATCCCGAAGTCAATCTCGCCTACGGTCAGCGACATCTCGAAATGCTTCGCGACAGCTATGCAACGCAGGGCCTGCTCCCCAAGATCATGGCCGCCTACAATGCCGGCCTGACCCCGGTCAGCCGGTGGAACAGCGAAATCAACGACCAGGGCGATGCGCTGCTCTGGATGGAGTCGATCCCGTATTGGGAAACGCGCGGCTACGTCGCCATCGTGATGCGCAACTACTGGATGTACGAGCGTGCGGCCGGCGTGGATTCGCCCAGTCGCCGCGCTCTCGCACAAGGGCAGTGGCCAGTCTTCCCGCAAATGTCTAGGAACCGGTCGGCCAGGCGTTAATTGCGAGGAGAAGACAGGTGGCGATCGACGAAGCGAAGACCTTCATCCCGATCAACATCGCCATCCTGACCGTTTCCGACAGCCGTACCGAAGCGAACGATACGTCGGGCGATATCCTCGCCACGCGGGTGGCCGACGCCGGTCATAACCTGGCCGCCAGGTCGATAGTGAAGGACGACGCCGAGTTGCTGGCCGGCCAGTTCAACCGGTGGATTGCGAACCCCCACATCGACGCGATCGTCAGCACCGGCGGCACTGGATTGACCGGACGGGATGTGACACCCGAAGCGCTCAACCGTCTGAAGGGCAAGGACATCCCCGGCTTCGGCGAGCTGTTCCGCTGGCTCAGCTACAAGAGTATCGGCACCAGCACCGTGCAGTCGCGCGCGCACGCGGTGGTCGCGCAAGGCACGTATATCTTCGCCCTGCCCGGCTCGAACGGCGCGGTGAAGGATGGATGGGACGGGATCCTGGCCGAGCAGCTCGACAGCCGCAACCGTCCGTGCAACTTCGTCGAGCTGATGCCGCGTTTGCGCGAATCCTGACTTCCCTTGATTCCAGTCGCTTAGGCGAGACATGGACCGCATGTTACACGGTCCAGAGGTCGAAACTCTTGCTCCCTGTTGATCTGTCCGGCCCATGCCGCCTGCATGCCTTCCGGCAGCGCCTGTAGGAAAGCAGAATCCCAGTGACATCGAGGCTTTTGTTCTTTATATGTTCTCCCTATGAGAGCATCCCGACCCCCTCGTCATCCTGACGCCGAGATCGGACGCGGCGCGGCATCGGGAGAAGTCTCGAAGCGCTTCGGGCTCGCGCAACGTGACGTCGATGGCGACTGGCGCGATCATGTCGAAACGCTCGAAGATCCGCCGGGCAAATTGCGCACGACGGTAACCGAAGAGCGTCCGAAGACGATCCTCAGTTTCAACCAATCGCCCGACATCCCTTTCGATCGCTCGATCAACGCCTATCGCGGGTGCGAGCATGGCTGCGTCTATTGCTTCGCGCGCCCGACCCACGCCTATCACGACCTTTCGCCGGGCATCGACTTCGAGACCCGGCTATTCGCCAAGCCGAACGCCGCGGACTTGCTGCGCGATACATTGGCCAAGGGTAAATACCGCCCTCGCCCGATTGCTCTGGGCACCAACACCGATCCGTACCAACCGATCGAGCGGGAATACCGGATTACGCGGCAAATCCTCGAGGTATGCCTGGAGACGCGCCACCCGGTGACGATCACCACCAAGTCGGACCGCGTGATCCGCGACTCCGATTTGCTCGAGGAGATGGCACGCGAAAGGCTGGTCGCGGTGGCGATCTCGGTGACGACACTTGATCCAAAGCTGTCGGCTAAGCTCGAACCGCGCTGCCCCGCCCCGGCCAAACGGCTCGCGGCGCTCGGCAAGCTGGTCGAACTGGGCGTGCCAACCCATTGCTCGGTCTCGCCCATCATCCCGGCGATCACCGATGAATTCATGGAACGCATCGTTGCGCGCGCGGGCGATTTGCGAGTGATGAGCGCAGGATGGATCCCGTTGCGCCTGCCCCATGAAGTCGCGCCGCTGTTCCGCGAATGGCTCGACGTCCACTATCCCGATCGCGCCGGCAAGGTGATGAGCATAGTGCGCTCGATCCGAAACGGCCGCGACAACGACCCCGATTTCTTCACCCGCATGAAACCGAGCGGCGTATGGGCCAATCTGTTCCGAGCGCGGTTCCGGGTGGCGTGCAGGAAAGCGGGGATCGGGAAGGCGAAGTTCGAACTGGATTGTTCGCGCTTCAGGCCGCCTGAGGTGGGTGGGCAGATGCGGTTGTTTTGAGTGTCGACTGTTCTTCAGTCTCTTTTGGCGATCATTCGGTAGTTTCCATCCTCAAGAACCGGCTGAGAATAACTTGCCTTATCGTGGCCATCAGCTTCCAATTCAGCGAGTTTTCCATCGACCCATCTTGCTACGCCCGCCGAGAACGCATCGGCGAATCGGCTCATTGCGAGAACTATTTCCTCTAACGGAATCATCGAACCAAACGCCTGTAGGACGATGTGATCAATTGGTGTCTTAAACGTGGAATAGGGGATAGGCTCACCTTCAAGGACGGCATTTCGCTCCATCGATGTATTTGCCACGATTACAGTATGATATTCCAGACATTCCTCTGCATCAATCTGATCACCTCGCTCAAATGGTGCTGTAGCCCGAACCACAGTCGTAAAAGAGAGCGCACCTAGTACTGGTGGCATAGGTTTTTTCTTCCTGTTGTAGGCAGCTATCCTTTGAGGAATGTGACGCATCCAATTTCTGACTTCGGTCGCGCCTCTAACCGTTTCTAGAAATATGACTTTCTCAGAGATCTGAATTTTTTCCCGCTCTGACTCCACAAGATGGCGAAGCAAGTCAGCTTGGTCGATGATAGACCAAGCTAATAAGAGGGCCCGATTATCTATTGTTTGATCACGCTCAACATCTTGGGACGCTTCAATGACACTCTCTAACAACTCCCTGAGATCGGAGAGCGCACATTCAGCCATACCGACTATTGCCTGTATGGCTCCATACTTAATGCGCTGATTGGGATCGATCAGGCGTGGTGGGGACTTCAGGATTGTTCGCGTCAATTCGTTTTACTCCCATAGGATCGCAACCTATCCCTGCCCCAATTCACCCAACAACTCCTCGAACCAAGCCTCACCCACATCGAACGCCTTTCCGCCCTTGATCCGCTCGAATTCGATTGTGCGCAACTCACCGCCTTGATCCTCGTCCTGCCCGACGACGCCTGACTCTCCCGAAAGCGCCGCCTCCACCGCATGCGCCGTTGAGGCTCGGATCAGGTCAAGATCGGCATCGTTGGCCGGAGCCGAGCGCGAGAAATAGCCGCTCTTCTGGACCAGCACCTTTTCCGCTCCCAGTTCCTTGGCGAATTGCTCGGCGAACCATGCGCCGGGATTGATCTTGTCGAGCTTCACATGACCGAAGGCATCGCGCGGCACCCCTTCGCCCGCCGCTTCCATCGCCCCGACTATCTCACGCGCGCCCGCCCCTTCGGAGATGAACAGGTTCACCCCGTCCTGCTCGTCCATGATTGCGCGCAGGCGCGCGGCCTCGGCGGCGATATCGATGGCGCGCTCGGGCACGAACACGCCGTGCACGTCCCAGCGCGCCGCAGCGTTATCGACCCATTCGGCAAACGGGGCGGTCTTGACCCAATCGTGATGCGCCCTCGCCGTCGCTGCCGTCAGCCACCCGCAATTGCGCCCCATCACTTCGTGCACGATCAGCATGCGCGGGTTGGCCGAATGCTCGGCAATGATGTTGCGGGCGAAGATCGCGCCCTGCTCCGCCGCGGTCCAGGCACCGAGAGACTGTCGGATCGGGATCACGTCGTTGTCGATCGTCTTAGGCAGGCCGACCACCGTCAGCGGATAATCGTTGGCGTGCAGGTAGGCGGCGAGATCGGCGGCGGCGGTGTTGGTGTCGTCCCCGCCGATCGTGTGCAGAATGTCGACCCCGTCGCGCGTCAATTGCTCGGCCGCCACATGCAGCGGATCCTGTCCCGGTTGGACCAGGCCGCGCTTGATGCAATCCTCGACATTGGTGAGCTTGACCCGGCTGTTGCCGATCGGGCTGCCGCCGAAGGCATGGAGACGCCCCGCTTCCGCACGCACCTTCGGCGATGCCTCGATCCAATTGCCGGTCAGCAATCCGGCATAGCCGTTGCGATAAGCGATGATCCGGACGTCGGGCGCGACCTTGGTGTACCGCTCGATCAATCCGCCGACGGCCGAGGACAGGCAGGGAGCAAGCCCCCCCGCGGTGAGCATGGCAACAGTCTTGTTCCCCATATCCGCGTCCTACTTTCTCAGCCGAAGCCTCCGCCGGCTTCGCCCGGTGCGAACCGCATCAACCGACTGTCAAGCAACGCCGCCGTGCGGTTCACCACCGCAAGCTGGTATTCCGGGTCCTTGATCATTGCGAAGAACGCGCCCGAATTCGGGTACTGCGCAACGAAGCCGTCGTGCCAGACCTTCTCGTCCGGCGAAGGACCGGTCACCATCGTCTGGAACGCGCCGCGCCAAACGATTTCGCCCCCGACACGGCGAAAGATGGGGCCCGATGTTGCGCCGTATTCTTCATACGCGCGCCGACCGGTCCAGCCATTGCCGTGGTGCTCGTGCCCTTCCGGATATTCGGCGAAGTCGCGATAGCGCAGCAGGTTGAGCATGTGGATCGGCTCGTCGCGCGGCAGGTCCTTGAACGCCAGGAAGTTTTCCGGCGAAGGATCGATGTAGACTCCGACCATCGTTCATGCCTCCAGCTTGTAGTCGGCGAAGCGGTCGCGCAGGTCTTTCTTGCTGATCTTGCCGGTCGCGGTGTGCGGAATGTCTTCCACGAATTCGACGGCATCGGGCAGCCACCACTTGGCGACCAGCGGCTTAAGGTGCTCGACGATTTCGTCCCCCGATACCTCGGCGCCCTCGTTCTTGACCACGAACAGCACCGGACGTTCATCCCACTTAGGATGCGGCATGCCAACGCATGCCGCCTCGGCCACCGCCTCGTGGCCGACCGCAGCGTTTTCCAGTTCGACCGAGCTTATCCATTCGCCGCCCGACTTGATCACGTCCTTGGTCCGGTCGGTCAGTTGCAGCGTACCGTCCGGGTGGAGGATCCCGACATCGCCGGTATCGAACCAGCCATCGGGGCTTGCCGCGTCCTCTTCGGCCTTGAAATAGCGCTTGATGATCCACGGTCCGCGGATCTGCAACGCACCCGAGGTCTTGCCGTCGCGCGGAAGCTCGGTTGCCATATCGTCGAGATCGACGGTGCGCAGCTCTACCCCGTAGATCGGGCGTCCCTGCATAGCCGTGACATCGACTCTCTCTTCGAAGCTAAGCTCGTCCCAGTTCCAGGTCGGCCCGCCAACGGTGCCGATGGGCGAGGTCTCGGTCATGCCCCACGCATGCTGGACCCGCGTCCCGTTTTTCATCAGCCGTTCGATCATGAACCGGGGGCATGCCGATCCACCGATGGTTGCGGCCTTCAATGGTGGAAGGTCGAGATCGTTGGCATCGCAATACTGGAAATGCGCCAGCCACACGGTCGGCACGCCGGCGCTGTCGGTCACCTTCTCGCGCAGCATCAATTCGTGCAGCACGGCCGGATCGTTGACCGCCGAGAACACGAATTTGATCCCCGCCATCGCACCTGCATAGGGCAGGCCCCAGCTCGCCGCGTGGAACATCGGGACTACCGGCAGCATTACCGAAGCGCTGGAGAAATTGAACGCAGCAGGCTGGAGACCCGCGACGGCGTGCATCACCGTGGAACGATGCTCGTACTGCACTCCTTTCGGATTGCCGGTGGTTCCGGAAGTGTAGCAGATCATGCACGGATCGCGCTCGTCGCCGCCAACCCATGCGAAGTCGCCATCCTGCGCGCCAATCCAGTCTTCGAAGGCGGGATTGTGGGCGCCGCTATCGAAGCAGATGTAGTGCTCGACAGTGGTCCAGCGATCCTTCATCGCGTCGATGATCGGCTGGAACGCCGCATCGTAGAGCATCACGCGGTCTTCGGCGTGATTGACGATGTATTCGAGCTGGTCCTCGAACAGGCGAGGATTCACGGTGTGGAGCACTCCGCCCATCCCTGCGACGCCGTACCAACTGACGAGATGGCGCGAGTGGTTCATCGCCAGGCTCGCCACGCGATCGCCCTTTTCGACACCGAGAGCCTGCAGCGCCTGTGCCATCTTGAGCGCGTCGGTGCGGATGCCTGCCCAGTTCGTCCGCGTTTCGCTGCCATCGGCCCAGCGCGAGACTATCTCCCTCTCGCCAGCCTCCCGCGCCGCGTGATCGATCACGTTGGTGATCCGCATGGTCTGGGTTTGCATCTCTCCGAGCATTCTCGCACTCTCCTCAACTGGTTTTGCCGGCATTCATGCCGACGGATTAAAGCCTTGGCAATTGCGGAAAAGGGTGATGGGGATCGGAATGTTCCAGGAACTGAAGACGCTGATTGTCGATCATGTCGGCCTGGCGAAGGACGCGCTGCACGTCTACGTCGCCCTGATCGTCTTCCTGCTTGCCTGCCGCGTGTTCCGTTGGCCCGCTTCAAGCTGGAAACCGTGGTGCGTCGTGCTCGCAGTCGCGCTGCTTGGCGAGGCGCTGGACCTGCGACACAGCCTGATCAAAGGCTACACAGTAAGGCTCGACTACCACTGGACCGATTTGTGGAACACGATGCTGGTGCCGACGGTACTCGTCCTGGTTGCACGCTACACCAACGTCTTCGACGCAAAGATCAATCCGAATGTCGGAGAACCCAGCTAGGCGACGAGCTTGAGGTCCGCTCGCCTGCGCAGGGGGGCCAGTTCGACATTTTCTATGCCTTCGATCGCCGCAATCCGTTCGGCGAGATCGCCGTCGAGCGTGAAATCGCTCCCCAAGCGAACGAAGGCATCTTCGCCTCCCGATAGGACGAGTCGCAGGATCACCTCACCCAGCGCGTCGGATCCGGTGGCCAGTTCGAGCTTCAATTCGTTCAGCGCGTCGCGATTGAGGATATCGGCGCGAAGCAGCATCGGCATCCGGCCGCTGACGTCCTGGAGCGGCCTTGCCCCACGCACCGTCAGGCGCGGCGGCTCACCGGGATTGGGCGAATCCAGTTCGACATTTAGGAGCAAACACGCGCCTTCGGCAGCCCAGCGCTCGAATTCCGGAACGAGCGATTCCTCAAAACAGGCGGCCGAGAACTGGCCGGAACTGTCGGAAAAGTCCGCCCGCACGAATTCGGCGCCGCGCTTGGTCCTCGCCTTGTTCATACCCTCGACCATGGCCGCGATCACGGCGGTTCCGCGTCCACCGGCCGGTGCGCCGCCCTCCATCAGGCTCTGGTAGGTCCGCGCTCCCTGTGCCGAAGCGACATCGCGATACTGCTGCACCGGATGAGCCGAAAAATAGAAACCGAAATTCTCGCGCTCCTTGGCCATCTTCTCTGTGCGAGACCATTCCTCGGTCGGTTTCAGGCGCAAATCCCCAGATGCCGTATCCTCTCCACCGAACAGGCCGCCCTGACCGCTCGACCGTTCACGAATGGCCGCATCGGCCACCGCAAGCAGCAGATCGGCATTCTCGAAGACAAGCGCTCGATTGGATTCGAGGCCGTCGAGCGCGCCCGCGCAAGCTAACCCTTCGAGCTGGCGCCGGTTCATCGAACCTTGCGGCAAACGCTCGAAGAAATCCTTGAGGCTTTCGAACGGGCCATGCGCTTCCCGCTCGGCGACAATCGATTCCATCGCCTTCTCACCGACATTGCGGATGCCCGCGAGTGCATAGCGAACGGCGTAGCCATGGTCGGTCTGCTGGACCGTGAAGCGCGCCTCCGACCTATTGATGTCCGGGGGCAGGACCTCGATCCCGCCTTCCACCGGGTAGCGCCGCGCGTCGTCGACAAAGACGCTGAGCTTTTCCGACTGGTGAAGATCGAAGCACATCGACGCGGCGTAGAACTCTTCGGGATAGTGTGCCTTGAGCCAAGCCGTCTGGTACGCCAGCAGGGCGTATGCGGCGGCGTGCGACTTGTTGAAACCGTAGCCTGCGAACTTGTCGATCAAATCGAACAGTTCGTTGGCCTGTTTGCTCTCGATTCCCGAAACGTCCTTACAACCGTCGACGAAGCGCTGCCGCTGCGCGTCCATCTCGGCCTGGACCTTCTTGCCCATCGCCCGACGCAGCAAGTCGGCGTCGCCGAGCGAATATCCGGCAAGGATCTGCGCGGCTTGCATCACCTGTTCCTGGTAGACGAAGATGCCGTAGGTTTCGGCGAGGATCCCTTCGAGTTTGGGATGCGGATACTCGATCGGGACTTCGCCCGCCTTGCGCTGCCCAAACAGCGGAATGTTGTCCATCGGTCCGGGACGATAGAGCGAAACCAGCGCGATGATGTCGCCGAAGTTGGAGGGTTTGACGGCCTTGAGCGTCCGCCGCATGCCTTCGGATTCAAGCTGGAACACGCCGACCGTGTTACCGTCCTGCATGAGGTCGTAGACTGCCGTGTCGTCGAGCGGCAGCGCGCCGAGATCGATTGCGATGCCCCGCAGCTCCAACAGGTCGACAGCTTTGCGCAGCACTGAAAGAGTCTTGAGGCCGAGGAAGTCGAACTTGACGAGACCGGAGCTTTCGACATTCTTCATGTCGTATTGCGTCACCGGCATGTCCGAGCGCGGATCGCGGTAGAGCGGCACGAGCTGCGAAAGCGGCCGGTCGCCGATCACCACGCCAGCGGCGTGGGTCGAGGAATTGCGCGGCAGCCCTTCCAGCTCCATTGCGAGATCGACGAGCCGCTTTACCTCGTTGTCATTGTCGTATTCGCGCTTGAAGTCGGCTGCCCCGTTCAAGGCGCGCGGTAGCGTCCACGGATCGGTCGGATGGTTGGGCACCATCTTGCACAGGCGATCGACCTGTCCGTAGCTCATCTGCAGGATGCGCCCGCAATCGCGCAGCACCGCGCGGGCCTTCATCTTGCCGAATGTGATGATCTGGGCGACGTGATCGGCACCGTATTTCTGCTGGACGTAGCGGATCACTTCGCCGCGCCGCGTTTCGCAGAAATCGATATCGAAGTCCGGCATCGATACGCGTTCCGGGTTGAGAAAACGCTCGAACAGTAAGCCGAGCTTAATCGGATCGAGATCGGTGATGGTCAGCGCCCATGCAACGATCGAACCCGCGCCCGAACCGCGCCCCGGCCCCACCGGGATTCCCTGCTCCTTGGCCCACTGGATGAAGTCGGCAACGATCAGGAAGTATCCGGGGAAGCCCATATTGACGATGATGTCGATCTCGTAGTCGAGCCGGTCGAAATAGGTCTGGCGGTCCTCCTCCGCCATCTCGCCATAGGGTTCGAGCCGCGCTTCAAGCCCTGCGCGCGAATGTTCCGCCAGCATTTTGGCTTCGCCTTCGAGATCGCCGGCCAGGCTCGGCAGGATCGGATCGCGATAGGGCGGCGCGTAAGCACACCGTTGCGCGATCACGAGGCTGTTCGCGGTTGCCTCGGGAAGGTCGGCGAACAGCTCTTCCATCATGTTGGCCGACTTGACGAAGTTGTCGGTGTGCGAGCGCGGTCGGTCTTCGTTTTCGATATAGGTCGAATTCGCTATGCACAGCATCGCATCATGCGCCCTGTGCATGTGCGGTTCGGCATAGTTCGCAGGATTTGTCGCCACGAGCGGCAAGTCGCGAGCGTAGGCAAGATCGATCAGCGCTTCTTCGGCGCGGTCGCAAGCGGGATCTCCCCCACGGGCGAGTTCGACATAGAGGCGCTCGGGAAAGAACGACTGTAGTGTTTCGCACAGCGCTTCCGCCGCTGGATTCTGTCCTTCGGCGAGCAATCGGGTCAGTGCTCCCTCACCCGCACCGGTGAGCGCGATCAGTCCTTCGGTGTGTCCTTCCAGATCCCCGATCGCCACGTGCGGCTCCAGCTCGGGCGGACGATCCAGATGCGCTTTCGAAACAAGATGGCACAGATTGTCGTAACCGGACTCGTCCTGCGCATACAGCGGCAGGTAATCGACCTGCTTGCCTTCGGCGTCGCGCGCAACACCAAGCAGAGTTCCGATGATCGGTTGTATGCCTTCGCCCTTGCACGCCCCGGCAAACATCACCGCCCCGTAGAGGCCGTTGCGATCGCAAATTGCGATCGCGGGGAAGCCTCGCTCCTTGGCCAGTTTCGCAATTGCCTTGGGGTCGATCGCCCCTTCCAGCATCGAATAGGACGAGAGGACGCGCAGGGGAACGAACGGAGCGAAAGCCATCGCGGCAATATGCTCGCGACGCTCGCGGATTCCAACAATCCACACCCGATGACTGGGGAAAAGCGAGTTGTGGCATACTGCCTAAGGGTTGCCATGATTCGCAGTTACTTCGTTTGCTTCGAGGGGGATCCGACATGACCGACAATCAAGAGCTTCAGGAACGGGCCGAAGGCCTGATGAACCGCGCGAAAGCGATCACACTTAAGCCGAATGAGACTTGGCCCGTTATCGCCAAGGAAACCGATGAGCCGATGCAGGTCTTCCTGCGCTATGTTGTGCCGCTTGCCGCGATCGGTCCGATCGCGTCGTTCATCGGCGGACAGGTGTTTGGATACGGTGCATTCGGGATCAGCTGGAAACCGTCCTTCCTTGGCGGTCTCTCACAAGCGATCACGTCCTATGTACTGACCCTGGCGAGCATCTGGCTGATCGCTTGGGTGGCAAACTTCATGAGCCCCAAATTCTCGGGCAAAGACGATTTCGCCAGCGCCTTCCGGCTTGCTGCCTATTCGATG
>JAAUYH010154193.1_pt1 | contig 35903 bp, 38 predicted proteins | sample 7278061 | NCBI WGS metagenome assembly JAAUYH01 (sample SAMN14350203, study PRJNA611818) | marine sediment metagenome | isolation source: surface marine sediment (0.6m) | place: French Polynesia: Moorea | collected 2018-08 | reverse complement strand
TGGGAACTCGCGCATGTAAAATTTTGCTTTCCCTGTTTCGATGTATATTTCTTCAATTTCAGGAAAATGATTGATATGCCAGGTACGGCAATGCAAGCACGTCAAAGGTGATCTAAACGCACCCGTGACGATCATCAAATATGCGTCGATGACCTGCCCGCATTGCCGTACCTGGCATATCAATCATTTTCCTGAAATTGAAGAAAAATACATCGAAACAGGGAAAGCAAAATTTTACATGCGCGAGTTCCCATTTGATCCAGCAGCAGCGGCGGCATTCATGCTTGCGGAATGCGCCGGTGAAGACAAATATTTTGCCATGATTGACGTTCTGTATCAGAAACAAGCTACGTGGAAGAGCGGCAAAGTGGTTGATGAACTCTACAAAATCGCCCAATTGGCAGGCTTTACACAGGAAAGCTTCCAAGCCTGCTTGAAAAATCAGGAACTTCTGGACAATGTGTTGTCTATTCAGAAGAAAGCGGCAGATTCGTATGGTGTCAACTCAACACCAACATTCTTTATCAACGAGACCAAGTATGGAAACATGTCTGCTAAAGAGATGGGTGATATCATCGACGCGTTGGTTTAAGGTCGCATTCTTTTCGCAGGCTCGCTCGGCGGGCGCTGCTTCTAATTCATCTGGCGGGTTCAAACTCTGTTTGAACCCGCTTTTTGTTGGACAGGTGCCCGCATGAGGTTCAACAAGCTCAGATTGCTCGGCTTCAAGTCATTTGTGGAACCAACAGAGTTTCATATCGAAAATGGTCTGACAGGTGTTGTTGGTCCGAACGGGTGTGGCAAGTCCAATCTTGTGGAAGCCCTGCGCTGGGTAATGGGTGAAAACTCCTACAAGAACATGCGTGCGTCCGGCATGGACGATGTCATTTTCTCAGGCTCAGGCAATCGTCCAGCGCGAAATACCGCAGAGGTTTCGCTGTTTCTGGATAATTCTGACCGAACCGCTCCTGCTGCATTCAACGACACCGACGAATTACAGGTTTCGCGGCGAATTGAACGTGAATCGGGGTCCGTTTACCGGATTAATGGCAAAGATGTCCGCGCCAAGGATGTGCAATTGCTGTTTGCCGATGCGTCTACTGGTGCTCGGTCACCTTCTATGGTTGGTCAAGGACGCATTGGGGAATTGATTTCGGCCAAACCACAAGCTCGCCGTGCGCTGCTTGAAGAAGCTGCAGGCATTTCCGGATTGCACTCTCGCCGTCATGAAGCGGAGCTTCGCCTTCGTGCGGCCGAAACCAACCTTGAACGGCTCGATGATGTGGTTGGGCAGTTGGAGAGCCAATTGGAAAGCCTCAAGCGGCAAGCGCGACAAGCGAACCGCTATCGCAATCTGTCAGGCGAGATCAGAAAGACCGAGGCACTTCTGTTTCACCTGCGTTGGGCAGGAGCCAAGCAAAGCGAAGCAGAAGCTGAAAGCGCGCTTTCCGCCCTCAATCTTGCCTTGGGTGAAAAAGCAGAAACGCAAGCTGCAACTGCTCGCGAAGAAGCCATTGCCGCGCAAAAATTGCCTGGTCTGCGTGAAGAAGAAGCAAAATCGGCTGCCATTCTCCAACGCCTGCAAATTGCAAAGGCACAACTTGAAGAAGAGGTGTCTCGTCTAGAGTTTCGTCGTGCAGAGCTTGAAAATCGTCACACCCAGCTGGTGTCTGATCTTGAGCGCGAAGAACAAATTCTTGCTGACAACAACCTGACTCTCGAAAATCTTGAAAAAGAACAGGTGGAGCTTGAAAATGCCAGCCGTAACGTTGCTGAGGTCGAGGCAAAATCCAAAGAAGAACTGGAACAGGCAACCAACACGCTTGGTACCAGCGAAGCATCCTTCTCAGAGCTAACGGTAAAGCTTGCCGATGAAAACGCGCGACGCAACCAGTTAAAGCGAACTCTGGACGAAGCAACCGCGCGCAAAACCAGGATCGAAGAACAGACCTCTAAGATAGCTTCCGAGTTGGCAGGCATTGTCGCAGAAATTGAGGGGCTGGAAGGCCCGGCTGCGAAACGGCAAGATGTGGAACGTCTTGAGGTTGAACTTCAAAACGCTGAAACGGCTTTCACCACCGCTGAACAAGCGACTGCGCAGGCACGGGCTGCCGAACAAGCGCTCAGACCTCCCCTGGAAGAAGCAGAAGGCAAACTTCGGGAAGTTGAAACCGAAGCCCGTACACTGCGTCAAATTCTGAACCGTGGGGGACAAGAGCTGTTCCCGGCTGTTCTGGAACGCATTACCATTGAGCCAGGTTTCGAAACCGCACTTGGTGCTGCGCTTGGTGAAGACCTTGACGCGTCGATTGAGGAAACTGCTGCAGTCCATTGGGGCGAAGCTGGTGATGGGTCTGAAGACCCTACACTTCCGCAGGGCGTGACACCCCTCTCAAGCATCATGCGTGCTCCAATGGAACTGTCACGTCGGTTGGCACAAATTGGTGTGGTTGACAAAGAAGATGGCCCTCGCGTTTCCAAGCTGCTCAAAACCGGACAACGGATAGTCACAAGGGAAGGTGATTTGTGGCGTTGGGACGGATTTGCTGCAAGTGCGGAGGCACCAACCGCTGCAGCCCAGCGGCTTGCGCAGAAGAACCGTTTGGCGGAACTTGAAGAACTGGCCACGACTGCTCGCTATGCGGTAAATGCAGCACAGGAATCCTATGATGGCGGCAAAGACAAGACAGCCGCCTGTATTGAGACTGAACTTACAGCGCGCGAAACCGTTAAGTCCACGCAACGCGCACTTTCAGATGCGCGCGAGGCACTGTCAGCGGCAGAGCGTTCGGTCAGCCAGTTAGCCGCAAAACGCTCTGCACAAGAGGAAGCACTCAATCGTCTCGGCGAAGATGCAGCAGAAACAGAGAAACGCATTATCGAAACCGATAGCAGCCTGTTGGCCATGGTCGACACGAGTGAAGCTGAAAAACAGCTTGAGGACTTGCGGACCCAAGTGGCACAAGATCGCGCCCGTCTCGCCGAAGCACGTGCAGCGTCGCAAGGCCTCTCCCGTGAAGCAGAAGCCCGCGGCCGGCGACTCGAGGTGATCAAAACAGAAAGACAAAACTGGCAGAACCGCTTAAAAAATGCACATGGTCAGATCGAAACACTGACCAAACGCCGCGATGAAACTGCCATCGAGCTCAAGAAACTCGAAACAGCGCCTGATGAATTTTCAGCAAAGCGCCGCGACCTCATGAACCAGTTGGAAGTAGCCGAAGCGGGTCGCAAGGAAGCTGCAGATGCTCTTGCTTCTGCCGAACGCGCGCAAATTGATGCGGACAAGGCGGCCCGAAAAGCGCTTGAAGAACTTGCTCAAGCCCGCGAACAAGTGGGTCGATCAGAGGAACGTTTGAACGCAGCAAAAGAGCGCCGCACCGAAATCGAAGCCAGAATTCGCGACGAGCTTGAGTGCCATCCGGCCGATGTTATGGCGATGGCAGAACTCAAACCAGATGATCCACTGCCTGAGATTACAAAAATTGAATCGCGTCTTGAACGTCAGAAGGCTGAACGTGAACGCCTGGGTGCTGTGAACCTGCGCGCAGACACTGAGCAGAGTGAAATAGAAGAAAAGCGTGATGAGATCGTTTCTGAACGCGAAGACCTCATCGAAGCGATTGCAAAGCTGAGATCCGGCATTAACAGCCTTAACAAGGAAGGCCGGGAACGCTTGCTTGAGGCGTTTGACGTGGTCAACAAAGAATTTCAGCGATTGTTCACGAGCCTGTTTGGTGGCGGCACGGCGGAATTGCAGCTGATAGAATCTGATGATCCACTTGAAGCAGGTCTGGAAATTCTGGCACGCCCTCCAGGCAAGAAACCTCAAACCATGACCCTACTGTCTGGGGGTGAGCAGGCATTGACAGCAACTGCGTTGATTTTTGCCGTGTTCCTTACCAACCCCGCACCTATTTGTGTGCTGGACGAGATTGATGCACCGCTTGACGACCACAATGTAGAGCGTTTCTGCAATCTGATGGACGAGATGTCCGCTTCAACCGATACCAAATTCGTGCTGATCACACACAACCCGATCACCATGGCCCGTATGGATCGCATGTTTGGTGTAACCATGGCTGAACGCGGTGTCAGTCAGCTTGTATCGGTCAATCTGGAGCAGGCAGAAAAGCTTCGTGAAACTGCCTAATCTGCGTCACGCTACACCCAATCAGTGAAATTCAATCAAGATTGCGCCCAGTGCGATCATTGCGATTGCAATCAGTTTCAGCGCACTTACACGTTCCTTGAAAAAGAGCACACCGATTCCCGTTGCGAATATGATCGACGTTTCGCGCAAAGCAGCTGCTTCGCTAACCTTGCCAATGCGGGTGGCCAACATCAGCGTTGCAAAGGAGAAGAACGCGATCAATGCGCCGGTTATGCCGCGTTTTACCAATGGGCTTATGGCAGGTCTTGGTGTCATGTTGCGCCAACGAATATAAGCAATTATCGGAAAGCCAAACCCGCCTAGAAAGAAAAACCACGCAAGGAAGGTGAACGGATTTGCTGTTTCACGAATGCCAAATGCATCTACTGTGGTGTAGAGCGCGACACAAATTCCCGCGCCAATCGCAAACAGGATAGACGGCCTGATCTTGGCTTTCACCTCATCATCAATACCCTTTTCAACGAGATTGATGCCAGCCAGAGACATAATTGCACCAGACAGCAAAATCATCCCAAACCACTGTGACCAGGTTAGTGTTTCTGAAAAGATGAAAATCGCCAATAGCGCGATCATTAAAGGGCCAGTTCCCCTTGCAATCGGATACACAAGTGTGAATGCACCGCGATAAAATGCTGCGGATTGGAGCCATTCATATCCGACATGAAAAACGAATGAGAGTACCAACACCCATATCAAGTGTTGTTCAGGAAGCGGGAAGACATAAAGCGCAAAGGGTGCCGCCATAATCGAGTAAGCAATGTTGATCGCACCCCGATTGAGGTAAGGATCATTACCCCCTTTATTGAGGGCTGCAAAAACTGCATGGGCGAAAGCGGAAACCAGTGCCAGCCAAAGTGCGAGCCTTTCTCCCTCTGCCGTGCCGGCCAGATTAACAAAATACTCGCCCATTAACGGCTCCAGCCCCATTTCCTCTGGTCTATCCTATTGCTGTGTGTCAAATACGCCAAGAGAAGTCAAAGCGTGTTCAGGTTTGACGCAAATTCGGGATTTGGATTTCATGAATATTGAAGCTGTTTTGTTCGACAAGGACGGAACCTTGATCGATTTTGACGCTACGTTTAACCCGGCGGTTGAGCATGTGATCAAGACCATCAGCAACGGCGACCAGTCTCTCTCAGAGGAGATAGCCCGACTTTGGGATTTTGACCTCAAAAGCGGGGAAATTGGCGCTCAATCCGTTATAATTGCAGGTTCTGGGTATGACATTACTGCAGCTGTCGCACCCCTGCTTGGTGTGGACGATGTGGCAGCGTTAAGCCGTAAAATCGACGCACTGTATGGTGAAATCTGCAAAGAAACCGTCGAAGCCTTGCCAGGTGTCGAAGCTACTTTGTTTGCTCTGAAAGATCAGAAATTCGTAACTGGCATAGCCACCAATGATGCGCAGGAAAATGCCGAAGCACAGATGAATACCCTTAAATTCACTGACTTTTTTGACAGGATACTGGGGGCTGATTCCGGCTATGGTGCAAAACCTGCACCGGGTATGATCCTTGGCTTTTGTGAACTGACCGACATAGCGCCCGAAAACACACTCATGGTTGGTGACAGCCTACACGATTTGAAGGCTGGCAAAGCAGCCGGGGTGTTCACGTGTGGCGTGGAAACAGGTCCGGCCACTGCAGAAGAGCTTGCGCCTTTTGCAGATGTCGTGCTGCCGACCGCAGCCCTACTGCCTGAGTGGCTTCAATCAATGTAGCTGTTTGCGCGTCTCAAGTCTCTGCAAACAGGTCAGTACATTGGCATAGGAACCAACGAATTTGGTCACTTGTTCGGAGACTTCACATTCGTCGTATATTTCGACACTGCCGCTTTCCTGATTGCACAATATGAAAACCACGTGGTCCTGCAAATCGTCATATTCATGAACCACTGCAGCCGCCCGATATTCAGGTTTCTCAAAGAGCGTTCCCGGAATTTCAAACAAGAACTGACAACCAGCGGTGTTTGCGGTTTCTGATACCAATTCAAGAAAGTCCCGTTCCAAATCCGATCGCTCTACTTCCTGGAACAATGACACGATTGGATTTTCTGACTTTGAGGCTGGATTTAGAAGTGCCGGTTTATCCGTGCTTATTGATTGAGATTGCATGATCTACTCCCTGACATTAACTTCGATCAGCCCCGGTTCTTGATAAAATACTTGCTCCATGGTGATTTCGAGGCGAAATAAGGGAAATCTTGCGCCAAGGCGCTAAAAGGAAATTTTGATGGCCGGAATTTTTGTTGAAAGATATTCAAGGGCTGCTGTTTGGTGCCAGCGTCTTGCTGTGTTTTTGATCCCCTATTTTGTGACAGTCATTCTTCTCTTCCGATTGTCGAAAATCGAAACTTCCCAACTTTTCGCACTAATCGGCGTCGGCTTCATGCTGGTACTGATTTCCCTCGTCTTTGCCTTTCGGTCCATTTCAGAGCTCTGGAATAAGGGGTATCGCGGCGGAACCATGGTTGTCCGTGGTTTGTTGATCACCCTGATCATGTTGGTACCATTTGTCTATTATTCATACCTCGCTTTGCAATTCCCCTTGGCAAATGATGTCTCTACGGATCCGTTCAATCCGCCCGAATATGTAACCGCGCAAGAGACGCGACTGGGGCTTCTATCAGAAGGAGTGAATCCGGTTGGCGAATATATACGTGACCACGCACTAAAAATGATCGAAGCTTATCCAAAGCTTCAACCTCGACGTTATCCGGCTGGCGCTGAGCGAGTTCTTGAAGCCGTTCGTTCGATTGTTGAAGAGAATGAGTGGCCTGTCACAGGATCTCAAGGCATCCCGGAAAACAGGGTGGAAGATACAGAAAGTGAGTTGGCTGATAATAGTGGAAATTCGCAAAACGAAGACCAGTCAGCGTCACTGGAAGAGACTGTGGAAAAGCCCGACGACATTTATTTCGAGTTTATTGAAAGAACGCCCGTCTTTGGTTTCGAAAATGATGTAATTATTCGCATCGTCAGTGAAGATCGCAATACGCTAGTAGATGTTCGGGCATCCTCGCGCCTTGGACGACACGATTTCGGTTACAATGCAACGCTGATCGAGCGCATACTTACGCAACTTGACGGCGCACTGCTTGGGATTGCCGGAGAAGGTTAGAGCAGAGGATTTCTGCCCTATACTGGCAAATATATTCCATCGAGGGATGGCGGTCCATCGCACTCAATCTTACCCTGCTCAATCAGGTCTTCTATATGCGCAAAAACGGACAGACCGGCCGCACCGTGCAGGCGCGGATCGGTATCTTTGTAAATGACTTTTACAATTTCCTGAATGGATCGATCACCAGACTTGATTCTTGAGAAAACCGCGGTTTCTCGCATTTTTCTGTGAGCACGAAGCGCGCGCACAAACTCTGGGGCGCGTTGCAACCGACTGCCATGTCCCGGCCAATACAGTGTTTCTTTACGCTCCATGAGTTTCGCCAAAGAACTCATATAGTCAGACATGCTCCCGTCAGGGGGCGCAACGATTGACGTCGACCATGCCATCACATGATCGCCGGAGAACAACATGTCTGTGTCAAGCAATGCGAAACATGCGTGGTTCTTAGTATGCCCCGGGGTATGCAGGGTTTCAAGTTTCCATCCGTCGCCCTCAATGATTTCGCCATCTGCCAAAATATGATCAGGCGCGAAATCGTGGTCAGCTGCCGCGTCCAGAGAGTTCTTTTCCCCAAGATGCAATTCACGGGAATCGCGGTGCACACCCTCAGCAAAAACCGGAGCGCCCGTTGCTTCCTGAAGCGGTCGCGCAAGGGGCGAGTGATCCATATGCGTATGTGTTACGATGATGTGTGTGACTGTACGGCCTTTGAGCGTATCTATGAGCAGATTATAATGACTGTCGATGGCAGGTCCGGGATCAATGACAGCCACTTTGTCATCGCCCAAGAGGTAAGTGTTCGTTCCGCGAAACGTAAAAGGGCTTTCATTTGGGGCCGTAATCCGCTGTATTCCAGGCTCCAGGTCAACCGCCCGGCCATGAGCAGGATCAAATTCTATTCTAAAGGATGGTGCAGACATGAATTGTTGGTTCGCGTTTTTATGCGCTTGAAGGGGACAAGCTAAGCCAATATACCAATTTGAAGTACTTGTTCACGGAGATAGGACCAATGTCAATCACTACAACCAATGGCGCCCTTGCTGGCCGCTCGATCTCACAAACCGGATATCGCGAAATTCTTTATCCGGCACTGGTGATCTTCGGCATCGCCCTGATCGCGCTTTCCGCTAAAATTCAGATCCCATTCTGGCCTGTCCCGATGACATTGCAAACACTGGCAATCGCTGGTCTTGCAGCAGCTTACGGATTGCGGTTGGGGCTTGTCACAATTGTTGCCTATCTCGCAGCTGGCTACATGGGTGCACCTGTCTTTGCAGGACCTGCCGCCGGACCGCTTTATTTCGCCGGACCTACTGCTGGGTTTCTTGCCGGCTTTGTTGTTCTGACTGCGATTGTCGGATATGTCGCGGATCGTGTTCGTTCAGAGAATTTCTTGGCACTGCTTTCAGCGATGATTGTTGGTGATGCTATCCTCTTTGCGTTGGGATTTGCATGGCTGGCCTACATCTTCGTTGGGTCAAACGGAAACACCCTGGGTGAAGGTACAGCGTGGAATATCATCAACCCGTTCATTGCTGGCGATGTATTCAAAATGATCCTCGCAGCCGCGCTGGTACCTGCGATCAGCAGTCTGATGCGTCGTAAGCAGCCTTAAATAGGGCACAATTTACCCTTGTTGAAGACTTCGGAACATGGCCAGTGGCAGAATGCCACTGGCCATTTTCTTTTCCGGTTAAGCGGGTAAATGAGCGAATTTCGCTGGAAAATCATCGTTTCCTGTGGTGTAACTCTGCGGACAGGGTGACAGCAGATGCGGGACACGGCGTTCATGCCTAAATACTTTTTGCATTTCGAACAATGCACGAGATTTCTCGTGGCATTTTTCGTTGCTGTTATGTGCCTTGTGGCAAAGCCTGCATTTGCACTTGACCCGGTAAACGTTTCAAAAGACGCCATTGCTTTGGACATCACCAGTGCGATTGATCCTTATTTGCGCTCAGATGGAACATTGAAAATTTCAACCGCTCCAGATGCTGAAGGCATTGTACGCCGCATCGAGGTTCGTTCAAAAAAACCGGAAGGCAATTCCTATTGGGCCGTATTTGCGCTGGCCAATACGAGTGATGAGCAAATTGACCGGGTGATTGTGGCTCCGCATTATCGTCTTGTAAATTCCGGCATAATCTGGCCCGATTTAGACACCAGCCGGATTACAAGCATTACGCCGAGTGAAGGCTTCTCACTTGACCGACAACGTGACTCATCTGCGGATGTATTCCTGATCACCCTGGATCCTGGTGCTGTGATCACGCTGATCGCCGAGCAAAAAACTGCGGACCTGCCCAAACTCTATCTCTGGGAACCCTCAGCCTACAAAGACGCAGGCAATAGTTACACACTCTACCATGGCATTGTACTTGGGATCGCAGGCCTGCTTGCAGTCTTCCTGACCATATTGTTTGTGATCAAGGGTTCCGCAATGTTCCCCGCCACTGCCGCTCTTGCATGGGGCGTATTGGCCTACGTGTGTGTGGATTTTGCTTTCATAAACCGGATTCTGGCTGCTCCGGAAGCTACTGAACCCTTCTGGAGGGCAAGTACTGAAGTCTTTCTGGCAGGAAGCCTCATTGTATTTGTCTATGCTTATCTTTCGCTTAGCAGATGGAATATCAACTTCATGTTTGTGACCATCGGCTGGCTGTTAGGTCTAATCATCACAATGGGTATTTCTGTCATCGAACCCAATGTCGCTTCAGGCATCGCGAGATTGTCGATTTTGGCGCTCGTTGTTTTTGGCATCGTTTTGATACCGTATCTTTCGATAAAACGATTTGATCGTGCCATTATGCTGGTACCAACCTGGCTATTGCTGGCGGGTTGGACTGGTATAGCCGGCATGACGGTTTCCGGCCAAATCGCCAATGACATCGTTCAACCCGCCCTTGCAGGCGGATTGGTGCTCATCGTACTGCTGCTGTCTTTTACGGTGATGCAGCACGCTTTTTCGGGTGGCGCATTTGCGCAAGGTCTGGTTAGCGACACGGAGCGTTCCGCGTTGGCACTTTCCGGATCCGGTGACATTTTATGGGATTGGGACGTGGGGCGTGATGTCATCACGATGGATGAAAACATTCAGCATGTTCTGAACCTTCCCAAGAAAATACTCTCATCCTCCCCGGCATCATGGCAACAGATACTCCATCCTAATGACCGGGATCGTTTTAGCGCCACATTGTCAGCCATGCAGGAACACAAGCGCGGTCGTATCTCCCAAAGCTTCAGGATTAAAGCCGCCGACGGGCATTTTCATTGGTTCCGTCTTCGGGCTCGTCCGATGATCAACCAACTGGGTGATGTCAGCCGCTGTATCGGCACTTTGACAGACATTACAGATCAAAAGAAATCTGAAGAGCGGCTGTTACAAGATTCGATCCGTGATCATCTAACTGGCCTCGAAAATCAGGAAATGTTCGTTGAACGGCTAGGCACTATGATTGCTCTTGCGCGCGAACATGAATCGTTGCGTCCGACAGTTTTCTTCATCGACATTGATCAATTTCATGACATCAATCTTCGCCATGGATATTCGGTTGGTGACACGATTCTTTTGACCGTTTCCCGCCGCTTGTCGAGGTTGCTAAAGCCCGGCGACAGCCTTGCAAGGCTTTCAGGTGACCAGTTTGTAATCATGCTGACCTCCGAAACCGAAGCCAGAAATATCGCCAATTTTGCGGATGCTATCCGCACGGCCATCACCGCACCCATCGATTTTGCCGAGAGAGAGCTGCATCTTACAACATCAATCGGGCTTGCCAGCTGGACCACTGAGCATACGTTCGCACAACAGATGATGCGAGATGCGGAAGTCGCCAAGACCGAAGCCAAACGCCAGGGAGGCAATCGCACCGAAACGTTTCAACCGGCATTCCGTTCAACAAAAGACGACACAGTCATTCTGTTGGAAGATTTGCGCAAAGCGATTGAGCGGAATGAGATCACACTTCTCTATCAACCGATTGTCAGCATGCAGGAACGCAATACGGTAGGTTTTGAAGCACTTGTCAGATGGCAACATCCGAGGTTGGGAACCCTTATGCCGACGGACTTTGTTCCAATTGCCGAGCGGTCGGGCCTAATAAATCAGATCAGCATTCATGTGCTCAACAAGGCAACTGCAGACTTTGCCGATCTGATACGCAAAACCGAGCGTGACCTGTTTGTAAGTGTAAACATTTCAAGCCGCGAACTGTTGCGTCATGACATCGTCCAGGACATAGATCTTGCCCTTAAAAACTGTGGGCTTGATGCAAGCAGACTACGGATCGAAGTGACTGAAAGCATGGTCATGGACAATCCGGAACACTCAACCCAAATCCTCAAGCGCATAAAAGACCTGGGGGTTGGAATTTCACTGGATGACTTCGGAACCGGATATTCGAGCCTTTCCTATCTGCTTCGCTTCGCATTCGACACGATCAAGATCGACAAATCATTCGTCCAAGCACGCTCCCAGCACGAGCGTCTGGTTGTTCTTCGCTCGATCATCGCATTGGCCCACAGCCTTGATCAGTCGATCATCGCCGAGGGGATAGAGTATGAATCTGATGTTACTGATCTGCTTCAACTCGGCTGTGAATTTGCGCAAGGCTATTTCTTCGGCGAACCGATGAAAACAAGCGATGCTCTGAAAATGGTTATGGATGAAGCAGCTGCTCAAAAAGCCTAGTAGCTATTTTTTGGCTTATGCATGACCTATGTCGCTCGAAAGTGACGTTGAATTTATGCCCAACAAAGCGAGACTGGAATCATATCTTTTTTCGATATCAGTTTCAAAAATAATGCTTTCATCGGCATCCGCCGTAAGCCAACCGTTGGAGGCAATCTCATCTTCCAATTGGCCCGCTGCCCAACCCGAGTAACCCAATGCGATCAAGCTACTGTGTGGCCCCTCACCCAGTGCGAGTGAACGCAAAATATCGAGCGTCGCGGTCAGCCTGAGATTGCCATCCACATGCAAAGTGGAATCGCTGTCAAAACCTGTTGTGTGCAGGACGAAACCGCGACCTGGCTCTACCGGGCCACCGACATTTAGCGTTCGATCTTTGAATTGCTCGGAGACAAAATTAATTTCAGATTCTCTGATTATCTCAAGCTGTTGAAAAAATTCAGGCATGGTGGGTGTTTCAAGTGCCTGATTGACAATAAACCCCATCGCGCCTTCTTCCGAGTGCGCACAAAGGTAAATAACGCTTCGCTCGAAACGCTGATCACCCATTCCAGGCATCGCTATCAAAAACTTGCCGCAAAGGCTTGGAAACGATGTGTTGTCATTCATGACTTTATCTTAAATCACAAGCATCCGTTTTATGAAAGTAATTGATAACAGGACATTGGTTTAAAACTCACCTAAAAATGATTTTGCGGGTAATTTCGTAATTGGACCGGCTGTAGGTACATCACTAAAGTCAGAATAGTATCACTCCGAATAATGGAACCCGATGTGACAAGATTTATTCCGAGCTTTGTTTCCGCGTTTTTAATGCTGCTTGCGACCGCGGTCCCGCTTAATGCTGCAAGCTCAAACTGGGCTGATCTCGGCGGGGGCAAAGCGCGACTTGTGGCTGATTTTGATCCTGAAACGGGCGAGATCAACGCTGCAGTAGAAATCAAGTTAAACCGAGGTTGGGCGACCTATTGGCGTTACCCGGGATATACTGGCATCCCACCTATTTTTGATTTTTCTGCATCAAAAAATGTTTCCCTAGGCGAAATAAAATTTCCAACACCAAGTCTTCAGACAAGTGGCGGTTCGCGATACGCGGGTTACAAGAAATCGGTTATTTTTTCAATCAAGGGGAATGTGAGTGCAAACCAACTGCCTTCACTCTCGCTCGATATGCTGATTGGTGTCTGTGAGGAAATATGTATACCGGCAAAAGCCAACCTCGCCATTAATCAAGAACAATTCATGCAATCCGATCCTGTTGCGAAAAGGATCCTTTCAATTGCAAAGCTGAAAATGCCGACCCAGATGACAAGTGCCGAACTGGAGCTTGAAATAGCGGAAATCGGCGGCAAAACCTTGGAAATTTCCCTGTCACATCCAGTGGTTGACAAGCTCCCTGAACTATTTGTGGAAGGCCCGTCTGACTGGTATTTATCCCCCGCTAAATTTCAGGAAGCGAAGGATGGGAAACTCATATTTCACCTTGATCTGAAAAACGTGCCAGATGGCGCAGAAGTCACACTAGACAAACTGTCGCTGACCTTTGTTTCCGGGGCAAAGGGAATCGAAATCCGGGATTGATCCAGCCTTTAAAGGGCTTATATCAATCCCAGTATTAAATCCGGAGAAAATTCATGACGATTGCAGTTGGCGAAAAACTACCCAGTTCAACATTCACCCTGATGTCCAGCGATGGTCCGATACAAAAATCCACAGATGAGTTGTTTGCAGGCAAGAAAGTTGTTTTATTTGGTGTTCCAGGAGCCTTCACGCCTACCTGTAATCTTAACCACCTCCCAGGCTATGTTACCCACGCGGATGCAATAAAGGCCAAGGGTGTCGACGATATCGCTGTCGTTTCAGTGAACGATGTGTTTGTCATGAACCAGTGGTCTGAAACCTCCGGAGGAGACGCCGGAATTCATTTTCTCGCTGATGGAAGTGGCGAATTTACCAAAGCGGTCGGCCTAGATATGGACATGTCGGCATTTGGCATGGGAACCCGTTCCATGCGCTACTCCATGATTGTGGACGACGGAACAGTCTCCGTATTAAACATTGAAGACTCGCCAAAAAATGCGGTCGCATCCGGTGCAGAGACCATAATAGAAGCGCTATAAATCAGCGTTTGTATTTTTCCATGCCAAGGCGGGCAAGTTCGTCCGCCTTTTCATTTTCGGGATGGCCCGCATGGCCTTTCACCCAGTGCCAGTTGACTTTGTGGCGTGATACTGCTGCATCCAATGCTTGCCAAAGTTCAGCATTCTTGACCGGCTTCTTGTTTGCGGTCTTCCAACCGTTTTTCTTCCAGCCATAAATCCAGCCAGTCATTCCGCCCTTCACATATTGGGAATCCGTCGTTAGTTCGACTTCGCACTTTTCTTTCAATGCATTAAGCGCTTCGATTGCCGCGGTGAGTTCCATTCGGTTGTTGGTTGTTTCTGCCTCACCACCACAGAGTTCTTTTTCATTTGCCCCAAAGCGTAGCAAGGCGCCCCATCCACCGGGTCCGGGATTTCCGGAGCATGCACCATCAGTCCAGATTTCAACCTGCTTCATGTGAGATCGATTCCGTAGTCAGACGCGCTCTCCACATGACGATGGAAACGTAATTTTTCAATATATTCCGAAGGATCTTTTGGCGTGACCAATGCGCCAACAGGCACATTCAGCCAGTCGTACAATCTGGTCAATAGAAACCGCAATGCAGAACCACGACAAAGGACTGGCAAGGCATCCGCCTCCCGATCAGACAGCGGCCGGACCGAATTATACCCACGGAGCAATTTGGCAGCCTTTGTCACATTAAAAGAATTATCGGCTTCAAAGCACCATGCGTTCAGGCAAATGGCTACGTCATAGGCGAGCAGGTCATTGCAGGCGAAATAGAAGTCGATCAGTCCTGACAGCTCTCCTTTCAGGAAAAACACATTGTCAGGAAAGAGGTCTGCATGAATAACACCGGATGGTAGATCAGCGGGCCAGTTGTCATTGAGAAAGGCCAGTTCCTCGCGGATCATGGCACTCAGCCCCATTGCGACTGTTTCTGTTTGCCTGCCGGACATCTCAAAAAGCGGCTCCCAGTCTTTGGGTGCGAGGGCATTTTCCCGTGTAAGTTCAAATCCTGCACCGGCAAGATGCATCTGAGCCAATGCTTGGCCAACCTGCTCGCAGTGAGATGGATTGGGCCGTTTGACAGAATTGCCATCCAGAAAACTGATGATAGCCGAAGGACGCTCCGCCAGCTCGCCCAAAACCCTGCCATCACGCATTGCAATTGGTCGTGGACATATAACACCATTTTCGGCCAGATGATCTTTTAGCCCTAAGAAAAACGGCAAGTCGTCTTTCTTTACGCGCTTTTCGTAAAGCGTGAGAATATGCATGCCATTGTCTGTCGAAAGAAGGTAGTTGGAATTCTCAACTCCTTCTGCAATTCCCTTCAGGGAATGCAATTCGCCAATGTCGTATTGCTTCAGATATTCAACCAGCTCGTTGTCTGGAATTTCGGTGTAAACCGCCATCTAAAATCCTACTAGCCGTTCACAAACGCCATGTCTTCGGAAGTCAGCTCAGTATCACGAAGATCACGCGCTACCAGAAACTCTTCATCCTCTTTCACTGTCTCCACAAGATCGAGTGTCAGGTCAAAGCGCTCACGAAACGCTTCGATGATTTCATTCACTAATATCTCGGGCGCTGAAGCACCAGCAGACAGGCCCACAATCTTTGCACCTTCCATTTCAGACCATGGAATTTCGGCAGCCTTTTGAACCAGACAAGATCGGGCCGCACCCGCTCGGGTAGCAACTTCCACCAAGCGCTTCGAATTTGAAGAATTCGGAGCTCCAACGATCAGAAAATGATCCGCATCTTTTGCTGCCAATTTAACAACTTCCTGACGGTTTGTTGTTGCATAACAAATCGATTCTGCTGCCGGAGCCTGAAGATTTGGGAATCTTTCTTTCAACGCATGAATTACCTCAGCAGTATCATCAACCGAGAGCGTTGTTTGGGTAACAAATCCCAATGCATCGGGATCTGAGGGTTGATAGGCGTTTGCCTGTTCCACATCTTCAATCAATGTAATTTCGTCCGCTTGCACCTGCCCCATCGTGCCGATGACCTCAGGATGGCCTGCGTGACCAATCAACAGCACATGCCTTCCCTGACGGATATGCCGGATTGCTTGCTTGTGAACCTTTGAAACCAGCGGGCAGGTTGCATCAAGATAATGCAAGTTCAAACTCTCTGCATTCGCTGGAACGGACTTCGGAACACCGTGAGCAGAAAATATAACAGGTTGATCAGTGGGGGGAATTTCATCGAGCTCTTTGACAAAGATCGCACCCTTTTGCTCAAGCCCCTCAACCACGTATCGATTATGCACGATCTCATGACGGACATATACCGGAGCACCGTATTTTTTGAGGGCGAGAACGACCATTTGAATGGCACGGTCGACACCGGCACAAAAACCTCTTGGCCCACACAGCCTCAATGTAAGGGGTTGCTTATTCATCATTTTCTGCTCGTCTTCGTGAGAACAAGAAATATCCTCCCACGCCAAGCAAGGTCAAGGCAAGTCCATACCAAGTCACTGCATACTGAAGATGGTTGTTGGGGAAATCAGTAATAGTCGTCCCCCCCTTTGGCCACATACCCGGGATTTCAGCTTCCAGTTGATCCAAAATTACGGGGAGATATTTTTCAGTTTCCCCTTTCATTGCCGACGCCATTTCAGAAACATTTCGCCAATAGAACTCTTTCGTCTCGGGGCTGTTATCGAGTGATCCAAGTGGCCTTTCATTCAATGGAAAGCGCAATAGCGCTTCCACACGTTGCGGCCCTTCTACCAACCCTTGCGGACGTTTGTCGGGATTTTTGAGATCGAATGGCACGAAACCGCGATTGACGATTACCCGTGTGCCACCATCCATCAATAACGGCGTATGAACATTCCATCCGGACGCGCCACCCTTTCCGGTTGTGAAAAAATAGACTTCGGATGAATGATCAAATTCTCCCGTCACAGATACTGGTTGATATTCCTGTGTATCTTTTTCCAAACCAGACTTGGAAAGCTCAGACAGGCGTTTTGGATCAGATGCGATCCGTTGATCGATCGTTTCGATAAGTGCTTCTTTCCAGTGGAGGCGCTTCACCTGCCATGTTCCAAGACTGATGAGAACTGCCAGTCCCAGGGCCATGCAAGTCAGCAGGATCAGATTGGAGCGGTTAATCATTTTCTGTACCCAGCTTGCCTTCTTTTGCCTTGGTCTGGAACTGCAATGAAATCATGATACCCTTTGCGAAGCGCAAACCCCAGATGGATAGAGCAATGATAACTGGTGTCCAAAGGATCACCTGCAACCAAATTGGGGGATTCAAGCTTGTTTGCAATGCAAGCGCCAGAGCAGTGATGACAAAGCCAATAATCAGAATGACAAACACTGCAGGCCCGTCTCCGGAATCAATAAATGCGTAGTCGAGGCCACATGCCATACATCGCAATGCCGGTTTCAAAATCCCTTGGAACAACCTGCCCTGCCCACAGCGCGGGCAGCATCCTTTCAAACCAACCTGAAAGGCATCCGGTGTAATATAGGTTTGGCGATCGGCCATTGATTATTCCATAAATCCAAACTCAAACGAAAAAGGCGGCCAAACGGACCGCCTCCTCAACAATCATTGTTCTTTTTGTTTAGTGTGCCGCAATGGTTGCGCCCCAGCTTGCCCAAACATAAATGCAGCAGAACAGGAACAGCCACACTACGTCAACGAAGTGCCAGTACCAGGCTGCTGCCTCGAAACCGAAATGTTTTTCAGCGGTAAAGTGGCCAGCCATCGCACGGAACAAACACACGATCAGGAAGATTGTTCCGACCAAGACATGGAAACCATGGAACCCTGTCGCCATGAAGAATGTTGCACCGTAAATCGATTCCGAGAATGTGAATGGTGCTTCGACATACTCGTAGGTTTGAACGAAACTGAACAATACTCCCAGCAGAACAGTAACAAACAGCATGCCTTTTAGGGTTTTCCGGTCTCCTTCGATAAGCGCATGGTGCGCCCAGGTTACGGTTGTACCAGAAAGTAGCAGGATCACGGTGTTAAACAACGGCAGATGCCATGGATCTAGAACCTCAATTCCCTGTGGCGGCCAGATGCCACCGGTGTGCTCGACACGGGCTACTTGCGCAGCTTCTCCCGGGAACAGGCTTGCATCAAAGAACGCCCAGAACCAGGCAACGAAGAACATGACTTCTGAAGCGATGAACAGAAGCATGCCATAACGCAAATGCAGGGATACAACACGCGTGTGATGCCCTTCATGGCTTTCTTTGACTGTATCGCTCCACCAGGCGAACATCGTGTAAAACACAATTGCCAAACCGATCAGAAGAAGGGTTGGCCCGCCACTGGCCAAATTCATGCCAGCAACAATAAAGTCGCTTTCCGCGAGCGCCCGCATGTAAGCGACACCGCCAAAGGCCATGATCAATGCGCCAATACTACCGATCAATGGCCATGGGCTCGGATCGATGATGTGATAATCGTGGTTTACGTTATGACCGTCAGCCATTTTGAACTCCCAGTTTACAACCGGCTTCCCCCGGATGGTAGTTGTTACAAATTCCCGTTTTCAGATACGCCAGTGTCAAGTTCTGCCTGTTCGGCAGTCATTTCTTCCGGTGTCGTATCACTCTCGTAAAAAGTATAGGAAAGGGTGATTGTGCTAAGCCCTTTCATCGTTTCTTCCTTGTCCATGTCAGGATCAACATAAAACACAACCGGCATTTCCAGTTTTCCGCCTGGTTGTATATATGTATCGGTAAAGCAAAAGCATTCGACCTTGTTGAAGAATACGCCTGTTGCCTGCGGTGTTACGTTGAAGCTTGCCATGCCCACAATCGGCTCATCCGACAGATTTTCCGCAACATAGTTTACAACCATTGTCTCACCCATCTTGAGCGAAACCTGCCGTTGTTCTGGCGCAAACTTCCAATCCAGATTAGACGCAGTATTTGCGTCAAAACGAACGTTTATCTTCCGGTCGATAACGTTGATCGCATCGGTGAGTTCCGCCCGTTGGGTCGTTCCGCCATATCCGGTCACCTGGCAAAACAATTCGTATAGCGGCACCGATGCATAGGCCAAGCCCCCCATACCAAGAACCATGCCAACGCACATAGAGACAACACTGGTGTTGCTCCTTGATAGTTTGGAATCTGGTTGGTTCACGTTCATAGAGATACCTATAATGGACGTTGCAGAATGTTTGCACCAAGCTTGGCTTGTGTACCAAAATACAAGAGCACAACGAAAGCAGCCAACACGAGAGCAATAATGATATTTCGAGACCGTTGAGCCTTCTTTTGGGCGTCAGTCATCGAAACCGTTTCCTGAGTGAATTTGCCTTCAGCCATCAGCCAATCACCCGCATTATAACCGCTTCAGTCCCAAGCGCTGCAAAGATTGCAAAGAGATAAAAAATCGAGAACCCAAACAGCTTCTTTTCAAAGCCATAGTGTTCGTTCTCTGAACCGTTTTTCCATACCTTGAAAGAGAGCCACAAGAACCGCGCTCCCAAAGCCGCAGAAAATACGCCGTAATAAATGGACGCAAATCCAAGCACTGCCGGAAGGATACCAGACAGCGCCAACAAGACCGCATAACCCAAAATCTGGTTCCGTGTTGAACGCTCACCTGCCACGTTTGGCAGCATTGGAACCGATGCGTTTTCGTAGTCTTTTAGGCGGAACAAAGCCAAAGCCCAAAAATGCGGCGGTGTCCAAAGGAAGATGATTGCAAACAGGACAATACTTTCGATCGTCACGGAACCAGTCATTGCAGCCCATCCGATCATTGGAGGAAATGCACCTGCTGCGCCACCAATCACTATGTTCTGAGGTGTCGAGCGCTTCAACCACATCGTATAAATGACTGCATAAAAGAAAATCGTAAATGCAAGGAGAAATGCCGACAGCCAGTTCACCATCAATCCGAGCGTTATCACAGAGAAGACGGAAAGGATAATACCAAACGACAATGCTTGGTCTGGTGTCACAGCACCGGTTGGAACAGGACGTTTCGCGGTTCTGTCCATCACAGCATCAATGTCAGCATCGTACCACATGTTCAAAGAGCCTGAGGCTCCGGCGCCGATGGAAATGCACAGTATGGCAATAAAGCCAAGCAATGGATTGATATTGGCAGGTGCCAGCAACATTCCGACAAAAGCGGTGAAGATGACCAGATACATGACCCGGGGCTTCATCAAACGATAATAATCTCCCGGCATCGCCGAGGAGATCAATACATCATCCGATTTTGTCTCAATTGCTTCTACTGACATGTTCACATCCAACGAGGATGAACCGCCGAATCTGGGTCCGGCGGTTCAAAGAATTTCTTTACTTGACCTTAGGCAGGGTTTCCCACTGGTGGAATGGAGGCGGTGAAGGCAGCTCCCACTCGAGCGTTGTTGCACCCTCGCCCCAAGGATTGTTCTCCGCAGCTCTCTTGCGAGAGAATGCCTCAAACACAATGAAGAGGAAGAGGATCACTGAGGCACCTGAGAGATAAGAGCCAAGCGATGAAACATAGTTCCAACCTTCAAAGGCTGCCGGATAATCAACATAGCGACGCGGCATGCCTTGCAGACCCAGGAAGTGCTGCGGGAAGAAGGTCACGTTCACACCAATGAAGAACATCCAGAAATGAAGTTTCGCCAGGAATGAATTGTACATGTAACCCGTCATTTTCGGGAACCAGTAATACCAACCAGCAAAGATTGAGAACACAGCGCCCATGGACAGCACGTAGTGGAAGTGAGCAACCACGTAGTAGGTGTCATGGAAAGCACGGTCCAGCCCGGCGTTTGCAAGTTGCACACCTGTCACGCCACCGAGGGTGAAGAGGAAGATAAATCCAATCGCCCACAACATTGGTGTACGGAATGTGATTGAACCGCCCCACATGGTCGCGATCCACGAGAAAATCTTCACGCCAGTTGGCACAGCAATCACCATGGTTGCGAACACGAAGTAACGCTGTGTATCAAGTGACAGACCAACAGTATACATGTGGTGAGCCCACACGATGAAGCCTACAGCACCAATGGCAATCATCGCCAACGCCATTCCCATATAGCCAAAAATCGGCTTTCTTGAGAACGTTGAAACGATATGGCTGACAATACCGAAGCCCGGCAAAATCAGAATGTACACTTCCGGGTGACCGAAGAACCAGAACAAATGCTGGAACAGTATTGGATCGCCGCCGCCATCTGGAACAAAGAAGGTTGTGCCAAAGTTACGGTCTGTCAGCAGCATTGTGATTGCACCAGCAAGCACAGGCAATGACAGAAGAAGAAGGAAAGCAGTAATCAATACAGACCATGCAAACAGAGGCATTTTGAACAAGGTCATGCCTGGAGCACGCATGTTGAAGATGGTTGTAATGAAGTTGATCGCACCCAGGATTGATGAAGCACCTGCAATGTGCAATGAGAGGATCGCGAGATCCATTGCCGGGCCTGGCTGACCTGCCAAAGAAGATAGCGGCGGATAGATGGTCCAACCACCACCAACACCGTTGGCACCAGCAGGGCCTTCAACAAACATTGATGTTAGAAGAAGAAGGAATGCAGGCGGCAACAACCAGAACGAAATATTGTTCATTCGAGGAAATGCCATGTCGGGCGCACCAATCATGATGGGCACCATCCAGTTGGCAAAACCGCCGATTAGCGCGGGCATCACCATGAAGAAGATCATGATCAGGCCGTGACCGGTAGTGAACACGTTATAAACATGCGGGTCGCCGAAGTACTGAAGACCCGGCTCCTGCAATTCAAGCCGCATTACGACGGAGAGAAGCCCGCCAACAATCCCTGCAAAAATCGCAAAGATCAGATACAGCGTACCGATATCTTTGTGGTTGGTTGAATAGAACCAGCGCTTGAAAAAGCCTGGCTTGTGATCGTGTGCAGCGTCTGCAGTAGCCATGGTATCTATCTCCCCGACCTATTCAGAAGCCTGGCTTTGCGCCAGCTTGATGTTTTTCTTGTCTTCGATTGCGGCAATCAACTGCTTGTTCGCCGTGTCCAGATCCGCTTCAGCAACCGTCTGTTGCCACGCTTCAAACTCAGGACGCTCAACAACCCGCACCGCAATCGGCATATAAGCATGAAACTTGCCACAAAGCTCAGAACACTGACCGTAGTAAATGCCTGTCTTGTTGGCCTTGAACCAGGTTTCGTTTACCCGGCCCGGTATAGCATCCATCTTGATGCCAAAAGCTGGCATTGCCCAGTTGTGTATAACGCCACTTGGGTCAGCAGTTACAAGCACGCGGATCATTTCTCCAACAGGCACGACAACTTCGTTGTCAACCGCGAGAAGGTTCGGGTACTGTTCGAGGTCGGTTTTACCAAGATCAATCCGCTCCTGCTGCGCTTCTTCCGCAGACTGTTCAGGCTTTACAGTTGAGCCAATCAGGAATGATTCAAATGAGATTTCGCTATCGTCCTGATATTCATATTCCCAGTGCCAGGATTGGCCGGTTGCCTTGATTGTGAGTGTAGGCTCTTCCTCTGGTTGAAGCTGATCGTCCAGAAGCTGGAATGAAGGCACAGCGATTGCAATCAGGATGACGATTGGCGCTACAGTCCAGACAACCTCAACCATGGTATTGTGGGTTGTTTTTGAAGGATTTGGGTTACTGCGTGCGTTGAATTTCAACATTACCCAAACCAACAGCAGCATCACAAAGATGGTAATCGGCGTAATAAACCAGAATGTGTAAGTATCAAACCACTCGATCTGAGCCATCATGTCTGAACCGGCTTCTTGGTGCCATAATCCCCATTCACTGGGTTGAGCTGCCAAAGCGGTCGCGGTCATCCCCATTGCCAGCGAAAGGCCGGAAATGATTGCAGTGAGCGCCTTCATTCATATTCTCCCGTATCAAAACGTCAGGGCCGCTTCCCCATCGAAACGGTGGCCCGAAAAACTAGACGCAAATACCCTGTGTCGGACGCACCTGCGGCTTTGAGTTTCTAAAACCATATCATCGCCAAGGGTGCAATCGGCATAAGCAATTATTCTGTGCGGCAAATTTGCACGATTCCTGAAAAATGGGCTTTTTCCGAGACTGGGTGCAGAAATTCCCGATTTTTTGGCTAAACACGGGTTTTTGATGCCCGGCTCCCCAAAATAAACACAGTGTGGAGACTAATCCGTTCGATGAGGGATTGATCTCCAAGAATGGGTCACTTTACAAAATATTAACCCTGTATAAATGGTTTTCCTCTTGGTTGATGGTCAGAAAGATTACCGATTCGGAATAGGCTTATGGTGAGTATCAGACAAAATATCGCGACCCTGCTCTCAGCTGGTTTAGTGGCATTGGCGACAATTGGTTCAGCTAGTGCACAAGGTACAGTGAAGTCCTCACATGGCGCATGGTCAATGGTTTGCGACACTCCACCCGGCGCATCTTCAGAACAATGTGCCCTGATGCAAAATGTGGTTGCACAGGATCGCTCAGAAGTCGGTCTTTCGGTTGTTGTGCTTCGAACTGCAGACAAGGAATCCGAAATCATGCGCGTCTTGGCGCCACTGGGTGTGCTTTTGCCAAACGGTCTTGGTCTTAACGTGGACGGCAAGGACATCGGGCGCGCATATTTTGTCCGTTGCTTCCAGGATGGATGCTATGCGGAGGTTATTCTGCAGGGTGAATTGCTGGAAACCCTCAAAAAGGGCAATACTGCCACGTTTATCGTTTTCCAAACGCCCGAAGAGGGCATTGGAATCCCGGTCGATTTGAGCGGATTTTCAGACGGATACTCCAAAATTCCGTAGAGCAAAGAATATCCTGCTAGGAATTTGTGTTTTCCACATTATCTATAAGTACCAGTAACACTCTTGCCATTCGATGGAGAACTTTATGGATTCCCTGATTGACCAATTTGATATTGATCGCACACAGGTCGAGCGCGTTCTGAAAGACTCAATCGGCAACGCAGATGATGGGGAACTCTTTCTGGAATATGCCGAAACAGAGGCGCTTGTTTTTGACAATGGCAAACTGAAAACCGGAACCTTCGATACGCGGCAGGGATTTGGTCTCCGGGCTGTTGCAGGAGAAGTGTCAGCCTACTCGCATTCTGGTGACATGACGGAAACCGGCCTGAAACGTGCGGCTGATGCGGTTCGTGCGGTTCAATCTGGCCAAGGCGGCAATTATGCGGATGCGCCGCGAGGCACGAACAGGCAACTATATTCCCCGGATAATCCGATTGGTGCTCCAAGCTTCGAAGAAAAAGTCAAACTGTTGGAAACGATCGATGCACATGCTCGCAACCTCGACGAACGTGTTCGCCAGGTGACGGTTTCATTGGCCGGAAGCTGGCAGGTCGTTGAAATTCTTCGCGCGGACGGACATTTCGTTAAGGACATCCGGCCATTGGTTCGGATTGGTATCAATATTGTGGCCGGTGAAGGCGACAGGCAGGAAAGTGGCTCATACGGTTTTGGCGGGCGTTCCGGTTTCGGCGATTTCGTCACAGTAGATAAATGGCAACATGGCGTCGACGAAGCCCTACGCATGGCACTGGTCAATCTTGAAGCTGTTCCAGCCCCTGCTGGCACGTTCGATGTGGTTCTGGGCGCAGGCTGGCCCGGTGTCATGTTGCATGAAGCGGTCGGGCACGGGCTTGAAGGCGATTTTAACCGCAAGAAAACTTCTGCCTTTTCAGAATTGATGGGGCAGCAGGTTGCCTCCAAAGGCGTGACGGTTGTCGATAATGGTACGATAGACGGACGTCGTGGATCGTTGTCTGTGGATGATGAAGGGACGCCAACCAATGAAACCGTGTTGATCGAAGACGGCATTCTGGTCGGCTATATGCAGGACCGCCAAAATGCCCGCCTGATGGGTGTTGAATCAACTGGCAATGGACGACGTCAATCCTATGCACATCAACCCATGCCGCGCATGACCAACACCTACATGACTGCCGGTGAACATGATCCGGATGAGATCATCCAATCCGTGAAGGATGGCATTTACGCGGTTTCATTCGGTGGCGGGCAAGTGGACATTACTTCCGGCAAGTTTGTGTTCGATTGCACCGAAGCCTATGAAATCAAGGACGGGAAAGTTGGCAGGCCTGTCAAAGGCGCCAACCTGATCGGCAATGGTCCGGAAGCCATGCAACGCATTTCCATGATCGGCAATGACATGGAACTTGATACCGGCATCGGCATGTGCGGCAAGCAGGGCCAGGGCGTCCCCGTCGGCGTTGGCCAGCCTACTCTTCGCATGGATGCGATGACGGTGGGTGGTACCGGGGTTTAGTTGGGTTTGATGAAGCGGTAATCGACCGCGTTGAGCCCTTTTTCCTATTTCAGTGCCCCATTCCAGATGTATTGTGACAAGTAAAAAACGAAGTGGAAGGATTGATGTCTTGGCTTTGAAGGAAGAAATACGCGTATTTCTTGAGGGGCTCGCTTTTCAGAAAGCTCAAGTACTTTCTTGGGTTCGCCCTGGCACAAATGACTTTTCAGCGTTTGATGCAGTTGACACCGTTTCTCTTCCTGAAGAACTGCGACAGCTTTGGTCAAGCTTCAATGGCATGTCTGTCCCGGAAGGTACGCTCTTGCAATACACTTGGTTGGACGGAACATTTAGCTATCTAGGCGTCGAGGAAGCCGCGCGTGATTTTGACTCGTCGACCGAGCTTTGGGAGCAAGATCAAGACTTTGAAGACTATTGGCCCAAGGCTTTTGTTCCAATAGGAACGCCCGGTGACGGATCGCGGTTGTTGGTAAATTGCTTAGCCGGCTCACCGACGTATGGCTCGGTCTACGAGCTATTTCACGGAATAGGGGTCTCGCGCATGTCAGCTTCATTGTCACAATATTTTATGACGCTAAATGCCTGCAAAGCGAATGGCGCAGTCACAGTTACGGACGATGGAAAAGTGTCTATCGATTTTGACGCCTTCCAGAAAATTGGACGACGGATGAACCCAGGGTGTGACCACTTCGAGTAGTATCTCTGCTGGATTTTAACGACAGCTAAGTCCGCTCGCCGGACATTCACTCACAACACCCCTAAGGATACAATCTCACCGTTTGCCATGCATCCTCCAATGTCTCCCGATCAAATCGTATCCGGTCATGTAACCGGAATTTGCCATCGCTCCAGAACTCGATGGATAGCGGTTTGATCCTGAAACCAGACCAATAATCCGGCCGCTCGATGGTTCCAGTGCCAAACTTCGCGGTATATTTCGCCACTGCCTTTTCCAGTGCAAACCGGCTTTCAAGCGGGCGGGATTGTTTGGAGGCATGGGCACCGATGCGCGAGCCGCGCGGCCGCGAGTAAAAATAGTCATCCGCTTCTTCTGCGCTGACGACTTCAACTTCTCCACGCAGGCGAACCTGTTTGCGAAGCGTTTTCCAGTGAAACACGCAAGAAGCCTTGGCATTGGCTAAAAGTTCTTCGCCTTTCTGGCTCTCGAAGTTTGTAAAAAAACAAAAGCCGCGATCATCATATCGCCGCATTAGCACCATACGCACGTTCGGCAAGCCGTCGCTGTCGACAGTGGCAAGCGCCATTGCCGATGGATCGTTTACCTCTGACTTCTCAGCCTGACTTAACCAATCGTTAAACATTTCAATCGGATTTTCTTCCGCTTGGTCACCCTTTTTTAACCCTGATGCCGGATCATTCATCGTTGACTACCTTTGTATTGAGTGGGTTTATGTACCGAGTGCCTTCTAAAATGACATCAAACATCAAACCATTAGCGTTTGAATCTCATATTTGTCAGCGAGCAAGAACTGTCAACCGGAAGGTCAGGACTTCGCTCATGATCGCTGCATGTGTCGCACTCGCATCGTGTTCAGTTTCAAACGGCATCAGTGCTGTTGATACCCAGGATGAAATCGTTACTTCATCTGTGGTTAAACCGGTTGCACCGGAAGGGGTTGCTTCGACCGACGCTGAACTGATCAAAACCGTTGTCGCAGATTCAGAAACAACCAACACGCTTGCATGGCAAAATCCCGACACGGGCAACAAGGGCACCATTACCGCCATTGACAATTTCATTGGCAGCCATGGTCAGCAGTGCAAGAAATTCCAGACAACTGTCGACACATTCATGGGCATTTCACTCTATAATGGTGAGACATGTGAACTGCGCAAAGGCTTTTGGGTTCTGTCCTGGTTTCTTAAAGAAGATGGCTAACGCAACCCAGACCCTTTAAATCCTGCAGTAGAACCCTCATATTCACGTTAAAGAATGTCCATCCCGGCCAAAGATGCCGGGGTTTTTGTGTATACAGGTGAAACATGGCCAATCCCTATTCAGTGCTTGGGGTGCCTAAAGGCGCAGATGAGAAAGCGATCAAATCCGCTTTCCGGAAACTTGCGAAAAAATTTCATCCTGATCAGAATCCCGATAACCGTTCAGCGCAGGCAAAATTTGCCGAGGTCAACCAGGCCTATGAAATTTTGGGCGACAAGGAAAAACGTGCGCAATTTGACCGTGGAGAGATAGACGACAACGGCCAGCCCAAGTTTGCCGGGTTTGCAGGCGGCGATCCTTTCGGTGGCGCACGACCCGGCGGCGCAGGTGGCGGCGATCCTTTCGGTGGCGGAGGTTTTGGCGGCGCGGAAGACATTCTGAACGAGATGTTCGGTTCAGCCTTCGGTGGCAGCAGATCAGCAGCTGGTGGAAATCCGTTTGGAAACATGGGTGGCATGGGAGGTCAAAGATCTCGTACAAAGCCCCCTTCGCTGGACATTGAGATTAAAGCAAGCGTTACGATTGACGACCTGATGCGTGGCAAAGCCAAGGTCAAAATGCCGGATGGAAAGCAAATATCCGTCTCGATCCCGGCTGAAGCAGAAAATCGTCAGGTCATCCGACTGAAAGGGAAAGGCAAGTCTGCACCGGGCCGCCATCCGGGAGATGCCTTGATTACCCTTCTAATTCGAACTGACACGACGTTTGAACGGTTTGGTGCAGATTTGCGTTGCACTGCAGAAGTGCCACTTGAAACCGCCGTCTTGGGTGGAAAGATCCCGGTAAAGACGGTGGATGGCAAACTTTCGCTGAATATTCCCGAAGGGACCAGTTCAGGAAAAGTCTTTCGGCTTAAAAACAAGGGGTTGCCCAAAAAGGCTGGCGGTTATGGCGACCTGCTGGTGGTTGCCTCCCTGCAGCTTCCTGAAGAAAAGCTGGCTGATTTGAAAAAGTTTTTCAGCACATAAGTTTCGAAGTCAGAACTTAAGTAACACGCTGTAACAATTCGCGACGATAAATCATGTGCCTTTGGCATGGTTTTGGCTTAGAAGATTTTCGTGAAACAAATTTGGGCATCTGATATTGTTTCGCTTGGGGAAATACAAACCTGCTGACATTCAACAAGCAGGAGTCATCGGAGAAAATTTATGGCTGATACCAGTGGGCTGATGGTTGGCAAACGCGGATTGGTGATGGGCGTCGCCAACAAGCGATCAATTGCGTGGGGCATTGCCAAAGCATGCAGTGATGCAGGCGCAGAGCTTGCATTGACCTATCAGGGCGAGGCGCTCAAGAAACGTGTTGAACCTTTGGCAGACGAATTGGGAGCTTTCCTTGCGGGAGAGTGCGATGTGACCGATGAGACAACCATCGATCAGGTTTTCGCAAACATAGAAGCCAAATGGGGAAAGATTGATTTTCTTGTCCACGCGATTGCATTTTCCGACAAGGATGAACTGACTGGCCGCTATGTGGACACAACCGCCGACAATTTCCGGAAAACCATGGACATTTCGGTCTACTCATTCACCTCAGTGGCTCAGCGCGCCGAAAAATTGATGACCGATGGCGGCTCCATGGTTACCCTCACCTATTACGGCGCAGAAAAAGTGATGCCCCATTACAATGTCATGGGTGTTGCAAAAGCTGCTCTGGAAGCATCTGTGAAATATCTGGCTGTTGATCTTGGCAACAAGCAAATCCGCGTCAATGCAGTATCTGCTGGCCCGATCAAAACACTTGCAGCATCAGGCATTGGTGATTTCCGCTACATTCTGAAATGGAATGAATACAATTCACCGCTTAAACGTACTGTATCGATCGAAGAGGTTGGCGATTCAACCCTGTATCTTCTTTCTGATCTTTCCAGGGGTGTCACCGGTGAAGTTCATCATGTGGATTCAGGGTATCATACCGTCGGCATGAAGGCGGTTGATGCGCCTGACATATCGGTTGTGAAGGACTAACGTTTCTACATGTCCGGACCTTTGATGTATTATGTCCGGCACGGGCAGACAGACTGGAATGCCGAGCTTCGCTTTCAGGGCCAGATGGATATTCCATTGAACGACACCGGCCGCGACCAAGCGCGTGGAAACGGACGTAAGCTTAAAGACGCAATTGGAATGGCCGAAGGGTTCACCTTTGTTTCCAGTCCACTTGTTCGCTCTCGCGAGACCATGGAACTCATCCGAAAAGAAATGGGACTTGAGCCAGGAGACTATTCAACGGATCAAAAACTGATCGAAGTCAGCTATGGCATTCTTGAAGGAACAACACAGGCTGAGTTCAAGGCGCAGGACCGGGAACTATACTACTATCGCAAAGCCAACCATTGGACGTTCAGACCCGAAAACGGGGAAAGTCATGCTGATGTTTTGGTGCGGCTGAAAGAATGGCACGCGGCGCTCAATCCCGACGCGAAATATGTTGTCACTGCACATGGTGCGGTAGGCAGGGTCATTCGGCACATGCTGGCTGGAATTCCGCCCGAAGAAGCGTGCAAGTTTGCATTTCCGCAAGACAAGGTATTTCGCTTCAAGAATGGCTCTGAAGAACTTATCTGACGCATCACCAATCTCTTTGCATTGCGCTTTAGATGCTCTAGAACACACCTAGAAATTCTTGGGGAGCGACATGTCTTTCAATTCATTTGGACACCTGTTCAGGGTCATGACTTGGGGCGAAAGCCACGGCCCTGCGCTGGGATGCGTTATTGATGGGTGCCCACCTGGCATTGAATTTACAATTGCAGAAATCCAGGCCTATCTCGACAAGCGAAAGCCCGGACAATCCAAGTTTACAACACAAAGGCGCGAACCGGATGCGGTGGAAATCCTGTCTGGTGTTCTTGCGAGCGAGGCAAACAGTGAAGCTCTTGTGACGACTGGCACGCCCATCTCCATGATGATCCGCAATACAGATCAACGTTCCAAGGACTATGGCGACATCAAAGACCGATATCGTCCTGGCCATGCAGACTATACCTATGACCTGAAGTATGGCATTCGCGACTATCGCGGCGGCGGACGCTCATCTGCACGGGAAACTGCTGCCCGGGTTGCAGCAGGCGGACTTGCACGAAAAGTGATTCCGGATGTCGTTATCCGCGCTGCCATGGTGCAAATGGGTGAGAAGACAATCAATCGCGAGAATTGGGATTGGGCGCAAGTAAACGAAAACCCATTCTTCTGTCCCGATGCTTCCGTAATCGACGAATGGGCTGATTATCTTGATGGCATTCGCAAAGACGGTTCATCTGTTGGAGCAGTGATTGAAGTTGTGGCCGAGAATGTTCCCGCCGGTCTGGGCGCGCCGATCTATGCGAAGCTGGATCAGGAAATCACATCCTACCTGATGTCGATCAATGCGGTGAAAGGCGTTGAGATTGGCAATGGTTTCGAAGCAGCCCGGATTACTGGTGTTGAGAATGCCGATGAGATGCGGATGGGAAATGACGGCAATGTTCAGTTCCTCTCTAACAATGCAGGCGGTATTCTGGGCGGGATATCCACCGGCCAGGATGTTGTTGCCAGATTTGCCGTTAAACCAACGTCTTCGATGCTGACACCAAGAAAAGGCGTTACGGCAAAAGGTGAGGAAGTCGATGTCGTCACAAAAGGAAGACATGACCCCTGCGTTGGCATTCGAGCAGTACCGATCGGAGAAGCCATGGTGGCTTGCGCAATCGCTGACCACTACCTGATGCACCGCGGTCAGACAGGAAGAGTTTGAGTTCATGAGTTACAACCAACAAAAAATTGTTGAAGCGATCCGTGCCTTCGAAGCGGGCGAGATTGTTGTGGTCATGGATGATGATGACCGTGAAAACGAAGGCGACCTGATTGTTTCTGCGGTCCACTGCACTGCCGAAAAAATGGCATTCATCATTCGCCACACATCCGGCATTGTGTGCGCGCCGATGACCAGTAAGGAAGCCGACAGGCTTAACCTCAACCCGATGGTTGCCAATAATGATGATCCGCATGCCACTGCCTTCACGGTCTCCGTAGACTACAAACACGGCACAACGACTGGCATCTCAGCCGATGACAGAACATCAACGGTACGCGGATTGGCCAATCCAAACGCAGGTGCGAAGGATTTTTCCCGCCCAGGCCACATTTTCCCATTGGTCGCCAAGGAAGGCGGCGTTCTGATGCGCTCAGGCCATACCGAAGCAGCTGTCGATCTTTGCAAACTCTCTGGCCTTCCCGAAGTGGGTGTGATCTCAGAACTTGTGAATGATGATGGAACCGTCATGCGAGGCCCACAAGTCTTGGCATTCGCTGAAGCCAACAATCTCAAGACCGTTTCGGTCGCCGATCTGATTGCCTATCGCCAACGGCAGGAAAGCCTGATCGACCGCATTGACACGGCGGACATTTCAACGTCTGCAGGGCCAGCAACAGCATATATTTATAAGACTACCTGGGATCCGATGAACCATCTGGCCGTCGTGTTTGGCGACATTCGTGACGGGCAGGATGTACCCGTGCGACTGCATATTGAGTCGGTGATCGACGATGCGTTTGGCAGATCATCGCAACTTGGAGACATGCTGAACACCATGGCTGAGAATGATCGCGGTGTTATTGTGTATTTGCGCGAGGGTTCAGTGGGCGTCGCGTCTGACACCAATCGCTGGAAAGATCAATTGGCAGCGCACAATCGTGAAGAACACGAAACCGCTCAAAGCCGCGAGGATGAATGGCTGGAAATCGGGCTTGGTGCGCAAATTCTCAGGGATCTGGGAATCCAATCCATCAAGCTCTACGCCTCCCGTGAACGCCATTATGTCGGACTTGAAGGGTTTGGTATTGAAATCGCTGAAACGATTACCGAGGAAAGCTGATGCTTCGACTGGCTCTATGTGTTTTTCATGTGTTCTTCCTGTTGGGTTTGGTGAGCGCATCTGCGCAAACGAACCAATTACCCCGGATTCAGAATCCTCTAGCCGAGCGATGGGTCGTTCAGGAGATAACGGATGGCTCCGTACCTCTGGCGGTCGTTCCCGATACCCGCGCAATCGCACCCAATGGCCTGCCCGACGGGCGGGTTGCAACGGGAACCGGTGACATTGTTGAAGCTTGGTATTCAGAACCGACAACCCGCTACCGTCACGCCGTGTTGGGAGATGGCATCGAAGCAGGGGCATTGCGGGTAAAAAACCAGCGCGGCGAGGTCTATACGTACCGCCTCCCTTCAACCGAAGTCTTTGAAGACATTACGCCACGGCTCGCCGATCTTGATCTGGACGGCAGAACAGAGGTCATCACCATTTTATCGTCTCAGTCAGGAGGCGCGTCGATTGCGATATTTAACCTGAACGGCAATGCATTCATTAAGATTGCGCAAACACCGTTTATCGGGACTCCCAATCGCTGGCTCAATATTGCTGAAATCGATAATTTTGGCGGAAACCGTCGACCCGATATCGCACTTGTGGTTACCCCGCATCTGGCAGGCGTCTTGCAATTCTACCGGTTCCGAAACGATCGCCTGGTAAGGATCGCGCAAGCCCGGGGCTATTCAAATCATCAAATTGGTTCTCGAGAGTTGCGCCTTTCAACAACGGCTGATGTTAATGGCAATGGCATACCGGATCTCGTCCTGCCTTCTTTGGCACGCAATGCGCTTGTCATCGTAGGTGTGCGTCAGCAACGATTTACAGAATTAGCACGTGTAGCGCTTCCTGCCCGCATCATTCGCGCCATCGGCCAACGCGAGGTGGACGGCAAAATAGAGTTTCTTGTTGGGCTGGATGACGGAAAGATATATTCTGTAAGCAGACAATAGGACGTTGATTGGAGCAGTTGGTGGCGACCAGACTTTACACACATGAACTCAGTGTTGAGCACATTACCCCGCCCGGTCATCCGGAACGACCGGACCGCATAAGAGCGCTGGACAAGGTTTTTGCCGAAGAAAAATTTGAAGCGCTGGAGCGCGTTGAGGCACCTGAAGGCGATCCGGCGTGGTTTGAAGTCGCACATCCAAAATCCCATCTTCAGACCGTAAGAGACAACATTCCCGAAACTGGCCTCGCCAATGTTGATGCCGACACCAGCGCGAGCCCTCGGAGTTGGGAAGTAGTCCTTCATGTATGCGGCGCCGCAATGGATGCTGTTGATAGCGTTTTTGAGAAGAAATGCGACAATGCATTTGTGGCCATGCGGCCACCCGGACACCATGCAGAAAAAACCACTTCGATGGGATTTTGCCTGGTGAACAATATCGCGATTGCAGCACGCTATGCGCAGCAGAAACACGGTGCTGAACGCGTTGCGATAGTGGATTTTGATGTGCATCATGGAAATGGCACACAGGATATTTTTTATGACGACCCAAGTGTGTTGTTCGCATCAACACACCAGATGCCGCTATATCCGGGCAGCGGCGCACTTGGCGAAACCGGCGCCGGCAATATTTTCAATGCTCCCCTGAGCGATGGAGATGACGGATCCAAGTTCAAGGAAGCGTTTCGTGAACGCGTATTGCCCGCAGTTGAGAATTTCAGACCCGATTTTCTGATGATCTCTGCCGGGTTCGACGCGCATTATCGCGATCCGCTTGCAGGCCTCAATCTTGTTGCAGATGACTTTGACTGGGCGACCGGAAAGCTTCTCGAAATTGCTGAAACCAGCTGCAATTCGCGTGTGGTTAGTCTTCTGGAAGGTGGATATGATTTGCAAGGTCTTGCGGAGTCCGCTTCAGCACATGTAAACCGGATGATGACTGGTTAAAACGGAGAGTTTCCATGAGCGAACAAGAGCAGGAAATAGCTGAACTGACGTTTGAACAAGCGCTCGACAAACTTGAAGAAATTGTCGAGGCGTTGGAACAAGGCAATGTCCCTCTCGACCAGTCCATCAGCTATTACGAACGCGGGGAAAAATTGCGAAACCATTGCCGCAAACTCCTTGCCGCAGCTGAAGATCGGGTTGAAAAAATAAGGCTTGATGGAGAAGGTCGCGCAGCAGGCTCAGAACCTCTGGATTCTTGAGCCTTTTCGCAACGTCCATCCCAGAGGCAAAGCGTCACAACTTGTTGTCTTGATAATCCTTGGCAATTCTTTACCAGATCGAATGATACAAGTTTGAGAAGCGAGTTATGTCATGAAATTTCTCCGTATGCTCCTATGGGCGATGGTCGTCGTTTTTGCAGGCGTCTCCGGATATGCATGGCTTACCATCAACGATGATCCGAAGATTGTGAGCCAGGACACTGTAAAGATTGGCGGACCGTTTGAACTGGTGACGCACAAGGGGCTGGCGCTCACGGACAAGGACCTGGCTGGTAAGAGCCACGCAATTTTCTTCGGATTCACCAACTGTCCCGACATCTGCCCGACAACACTGCTTGAGACGGCTGGTTGGATGAAAGAACTTGGATCTGATGCAGACAAGATGGGGTTTTACTTTTTTACCGTTGATCCCGAACATGATACGCCTGAAATCATCGCTGATTATGTCAACGCATTTGATCCTCGTATAACAGGTGTGACCGGTGATCCCGAAGAGATGACAAAAACCATCCGATCTTACCGAGCTTATGCCAAAAAGGTTGAGCTGGACGACGGTGACTACACAATGGACCATTCCGCATTTGTCATGCTGTTTGATCCGGAAGGCGATTTTAAGGGTACGATTTCGTATGGAGAATCAAACGATATTGCGGTTGAAAAGCTGCGGCGTTTGATCAAAAATAGCTAGATGGAACACATTGAGCCTACGAACAATCGTCTGGAGCAAATTGCATCAAAGATGCATTGACTATGCATCGGCTGTTTTGGTCGGCCTTTTGATAGCTATCTGCGGCTGGCTTTGGCTTGGCCACGTTGAAGGTCTGGCAATTGCCGCCGCCCTTTTAGAATTTATCCAGTGCTTTTAAGTCTTGATTAACCCTGCAAATTTGTAGTTCGCTAACCAACTTCCTTTGCCGTTCCATAACGCCATTCCATTAAAAGTTTAGTCAAATTTTATTTGTGGAATGACGATGGTAAACGCCCCTATGATCATAGCAAGCACTGGTTTCTTTCTAGCAGTCTCATCCATCACATTTGCCAGTGACTACCAGGTAAGAACTGACAAGACGATCGAAGCCAGCGCAGCAGCGCGAGCAGCAGTGAGAATAGGCGAGATTCGCGGTACGATCTCGCATGACCAGATACCGGCAATCATTGTTCCAAGTGATTTGAAGGAAAGCAGAAAGACAGGCCAGCAAAACACTGATCTTTCACCTCGCCCATCCTGGGTGCCGCCAGAGAAGGATGAAGAAGCGCTGCCTCCCCTGGTTACACGGGAATATGAGGAGGATTTGGACCAGACGCTTACGGGCAGTATCAAAAAGCCAGAGCCGCAGCGCCGTGGCTTCATGTGGGAAGTATTTGATCAATACGGAAATCGAGTGCCGCTGGATTAATCGGCTGCCCCAAAACATCTGCAATCTTGCGTTTCCGCACTTCCTGCTTCAATAGACAGATATGAACTATCCCCGACTTGATGAATGGCTGGTTTCGTCCGGCCACTATCCGACACGTGCACGTGCGCGCGATGCAATAAAGCGCGGATGTGTCTCCATGAC
>JAAUYH010209767.1_pt1 | contig 35909 bp, 26 predicted proteins | sample 7278061 | NCBI WGS metagenome assembly JAAUYH01 (sample SAMN14350203, study PRJNA611818) | marine sediment metagenome | isolation source: surface marine sediment (0.6m) | place: French Polynesia: Moorea | collected 2018-08 | reverse complement strand
GGGGGAGCAGGGGGAGCAGAGGGAGCAGGGGGAGCAGAGGGAGCAGGGGGAGCAGAGGGAGAAAAAGATTAATTTTGTTTCTCGTCTTCCCACACTCCCCACCCTTCCCACACTCCCCACCCTTACTTCTTAATGGTTTCCAGAAAATTTAGTAAAATTTCTTGGTGAATTTTCCCTAAAGGCCGAACGTCACCAAGCTTTTTAGAGTAACATTCTCCTTTTTTAACCGCGTCGGGAGACACTAACTCTAAATCGGCTCCTTCCTGTAAATTTAGCTCTTCTATAGGTACGGTTAAAGGGGCATGAAAAATATAGCGCAAAGCCACTTCATCATCGTAGCGACAGAAAAAGACAGGATCACTAATCTGATAATTAATCTCTTCAATAACCTCTCGTTTCACCCCCATTTCTGGGGTTTCGTCTGCTTCGAGGTGGCCGCCAAAAAAACCCCAGCGATCGGGATAGATGATAGTGGGTATATTATCCCGTAACTGCATCAAAAAGCGACCTTCTTGATGCAGAATAGCTAAAGCCACGCGACGGACATTATTTGGTATTGCGTTTGTGGGGGAGGAGAAACTCATTAGGATCAGGTTTAGAAAGGGGTTTAACGTCAGAAGGCTCGATTTCAGTATCCGCTACAGGTTGAACCGTTGGCCGAGTCTGTGGCGCATTCGCCTCTAATTTTTCAACCTCTAAGATATACAACTCTCCCACATCTTGACCACCTAGAGGAATGGATTGATAGGTCACTTTTCCGGTAATTTGGACTGTTTCCCCTGTTTGGGGAAGGGGGTTATCCGTAAGCACCCAGATGGTTCCTGTGTCATCTTGCAGTTGATAGGAACCACTCTCTAAAAAAGGCGCACGATCAACCACTTTTCCTTCTAAATAGATGAGGTTATCCTCTGGAGTGCTTTCTGTGGACGGTTGGGGGGAAATGTTTCCGATAGGGGTTCTAGAGGGTTGCGCTAACCCTAAATGGTTTAGGGGCGTACATCCTAGCATTCCCCCTACCAAGAGGGAAAAAATGGCCCCATGAACCCCTCGAATGTTTAAAACTTTCATGATCACTGCCGTGAAATTAACTGGCTTGAGATAGGCTAAACAATAGGACACCATAAAAGACTCCTCCGTTCCATATTTATCTAGGTTATCCATGTCTTCTGAAACTGCTTCTTTGTTAAACGGTAAAGCATTAGCGCAAAAAATTCAGGGAGAATTAAAAACAACCGTCGAAACGTTACAAGGAAAGATCGGTCGTCCCCCTGGTTTAGCGGTGATTATGGTAGGAGATAACCCGGCCAGTGCGGTTTATGTTCGTAACAAGGAAAAGGCTTGCGCTAAGGTGGGAATTGCTTCTTTTGGTCGTCATTTACCCACCGAAACCCCCCAAGAAGAAGTGGAAGCCTTAATTCAGCAGTTAAATGAAGATAAACGGGTGGATGGCATTTTAGTCCAGTTACCCTTACCTCCCCATTTAGATACGGTTAAATTACTCCATGCGATCGCCCCTGAAAAAGATGCGGATGGGTTACATCCCATGAACCTGGGCCATTTAATCCGAGGAGAAGCCGGGTTACGCAGTTGTACGCCGGCGGGGGTAATGCGTTTGTTAGAAGAATATAATTTGGACGTAGCGGGGAAACACGCGGTGGTGGTGGGACGCAGCATTTTAGTGGGGAAACCCTTAGCATTGATGTTGTTAGAAAAAAATGCAACGGTTAGTATTGCTCATTCCAGGACTCCCGACTTAGGAGAAATGACCCGTCAAGGGGATATTATTATTGCTGCGGTAGGGAAACCCAATTTAATTACTGGGGAGATGGTCAAACCGGGGTGTGTGGCCATTGATGTGGGGATTAATCGTATCATAACGGAAGAGGGCGCGTCTAAATTGGTAGGAGATTTTGAGTTTAACTCCGTGTCTCAGGTGAGTGGTTATATTACCCCTGTTCCTGGGGGGGTGGGTCCGATGACAGTGGCCATGTTATTGCAAAATACGGTGTTAAGTTATCAATCATACGATGGCGAATCCTGAGACTGATCTAACCGTTGATTGATGAGATCGATAATAATTTTAGTTCTTCTTTTTCTTCCCCTATCCCTTGGATGATAATAGGTATCATACATAAGTTCTGGAGGTAATAACGAGTTATCCAGAGAGTCTAAAAACGGGATATTTTGCTCTTCCCAAAACGTTTTGATTTTCTGTGCAGATGCTTGAAAAGGGGGTTTTTGATAATCATCCGTACGGGTTGATACTGGATAAAGCGGAATCAATATCGCCCCTTTTTCGGTTGCAACTTCGATAAAGCTTTTGAGATATCCACCTGAATCGATCTTTCCTAGGGAATGGGGTAGTGCTGTCGCCGAAACTGTGGGCATAACTGGATCATCTTCTTTTCCTATATTACAAGTCTCATCTCCGTATTCATTGAGTGTTAACCCACTGTAACAACCATACAAAATACGTTGTTGTTGAAGTCTTTCTTCAATCACTTTTCTCGATAAGTGGCCACGAAAATAATTTTGGTATTCACTATAATTGGGCCAGGAAAAAGCATTTTCTAACACAAAAGTCAGAAAAGAGATGGGTGAGATTTTCCAGAGGGATTTTGAATCATAGGAAATCATAAATTTAGACAGTACCATATACTCATTAAAATCATAGGAAATACCAGGTGAAGAATACAATGGATACTCTAGAGGAAGGAGAATAATGTCTCCTTTATTAATAAATTTTTCTGAACGATTGAGGATATATTCACCCCCTAAACCAGCATGAGATGCTAAATTAATGGCTTTAATTCCAGTGGTTTCGGAAATTTGTTTCGCTGAGAGTCCAAACAGTGCATTACTTCCAGAAACAATTAAAATTTTTCTTTGATTAGGAAGAACATTGGAAGCGGTTTTTTCTTTATGTGTTAAAGTTAAGTTCAACCAATCCTCTGTTCCAATAAGGCGACCAGTTGAGAGTAAAATATCAAGATCAATTAAAGTTTTTGTGATTGGATAAGTTAAAATAGTTGCCAAGAAAATCCAGGTAAAACTGATAACATTATTTCTTTTTTTTTTGAATTTTATTGATATTTGATTTTTCTTAAATATCGTTATTTTCATAACCCATCCTCGTTAAAAAATCGTGAGAACTAAATACAGATTTAATTGGTTCTTATGTTCTTTGTTGTGTTGATGGAACAAATAAAATCTGATAACGTCTACGGGTAGGCATACTCTATAAATGAAATTATGTAATAATGGTCAAATTAAAATTAAAGTCACTTGATTTTAAAAGTGTTTTGTCAATATAGAATAGCACAAGATCAACCATAACTCATTAAAACTAAATCATTATGAATCTGACAACTCCAGTCGCTTTTCTTATATTTAAGCGTCCTGAACTGACTCAAAGAGTATTTAATGCGATCGCTCAAGTAAAACCGAAAAAATTGTTGGTAGTAGCCGATGGTCCGGCATCAGAGCAAGATAAGGAAAAATGCCAACAAACTAGAGCTATTATTCAACAAGTGGATTGGGATTGTGAAGTTCTCACTAACTTTGCTGATGAAAATTTAGGCTGTAAAAAACGGATTTCTAGCGGACTGGATTGGGTTTTCTCACAAGTAGAAGAAGCCATTATCATTGAAGATGATTGTTTACCAGGGCTATCTTTTTTTGAATTTTGTCAAACCTTACTAGATTATTACCGCCATGATGAAAGAATAATGCACATCAGTGGTGATAATTTTCAACTTGGCCAGAGTCGGACTCAACATAGTTATTATTTTTCTAAATATCCTCATAATTGGGGTTGGGCAACTTGGAGAAGAGCGTGGAAACATTATGACGTAACCCTCAAAGATTGGCCAGAATTTCGCCAAAGTGGTAAACTAGCTGGCGTTTTTCCTGACCCCAAAGAACTAGCCTATTGGACAGATTTATTAGAGCGAACCTATCAAGGAGAAATGGACACTTGGGATTTTCCTTGGTGTTACAGTTGTTGGCTACAAAACGGTTTAACCATCTTACCGGATGTCAATTTAGTTAGCAATATTGGGTTTGGTATCGACGCTACCTTTAAAAAAGTCAGTCATCCATTAGCCAATTTACCCATTCAATCCATCGGGAAGATTAAACACCCTGAGTTTGTCATGGTGAATGAAGCAGCCGATGCTTACACTCGTTATTATATCTTTCTTGATGAAGAAAACTTCTATTATCAACAGGATCAAATGGTTAGACAAAGACAGCAAATTGAACAGGGAAAAGACAATTTGCTTCAACTTCAACAACAAATTATTACGACCAAAGAACAGATTACAGGTATGAAGTCCAGTAAATTTTGGAAACTAAGACAAAAATGGTTTAAAGTCAAAGGCAAACTGGGACTTAACTCAGAAAACGATCTCCCTCAATGGGAAGGAACCGTGAGTGAATCGATGATTTTGGATGTACCAGAAACTCCCCAGACTGTTGCTGTCGTTGCTGAGAGTAATGAAGTGGGGATCGAAAGAGATGAAAATCCAACACCTTCTCCAATGATTCAAGAAAATAAGCATTTAGAATATATTAAAGCCAAAATTCAACCCTTTACCCTAGTGGGACCAGAAAGGATGGAAAGTCTTTATAATTTATCCCAACGGATTGATTTAGAGAATATTCCAGGGGATGTGGTAGAGTGTGGGGTTTTTAATGGCGGAACAGCAGCCATTTTAGCCCATTTTGCCACTAACTCTTATAAGTATGAGCGGAAAGCTTGGTTTTTTGATTCTTTTCAAGGAATGCCAGAAACCACCGAAGAAGACGAAGAAGAAGCTAAAGAATATGTAGGAGAAGTGGTAGGGGATCTCTCAAAAGTGTTAACCGTATTGAACCTAGTTAACGCGGATATGACGAAGGTGGAAATTCTCAAAGGATGGTTTGATGACACATTTCCCACCGTTAATATTCCCAAAATTGCCTTACTCAATATTGATGCAGACTGGTATATTCCCGTTAAACTCTGTTTAGAAACCTTTTATGATGCGGTGGTTCCGGGTGGTTTTATTTCCTTTGATGACTATGGTCATTGGCCGGGATGCAAAAAAGCGGTAGATGAATTCTTCCAAGAACGGCAACTTTCTTATAAATTGCACGAAGTGGATTATACTGCTCGATGGATTCAAAAACTTTAGGATAACTTTTTTAATTAACAACAGTTAAGAGGAAACTAAGTAAAAATCATGCCTACCCTAGACTGGCTCAAACAAGAATTTGACTACGGATACGATAGCGGTGACGTCCTTTCTCTCGTTCCCAACGACACCCGTCAAGAAGAAGAAAAACTCTCAGGGGCCTCCTATCGAGAAGTGTTCCTCAAAGCCGTCGTTCCCCACCTCAAACCCAATGCGAAGGTCTTAGAACTCGGTCCAGGAAAAGGGTCTTGGTCAAGAGCAATTTTAAAATATATTCCCGAAGGGGAATTACAAGTGATTGACTTTCAGGACGTAACACAATGGCTTCAACCGGAAAATTATGGAGGGAGATTAATTTGTCATTTTGCTGAAGATAATTCCTTTTCTGCAGTGCCAGATAACTATTTTGACTTTTTTTGGTCTTTTGGGGTTTTGTGTCACAACAATGTAGATAATATTGCTGAAATTCTCAAAAATGCTTTACCTAAAGTGAAGCCAGGAGGGTTGGCCATTCACCAATACGGGGACTGGAATAAATTAGATGATTATGGTTGGGAAAAAGGAGGGGTTCCGGTTCGGTTCCAACAACAACCAGACGAGGAAATTTGGTGGCCCCGCAATAATCGCGCCACTATGTATTCGATCGCTCAACAAGCAGGATGGAGCGTCATTACGGCTGATTTAGCACTGGTAGAACGAGATTCTATGATCGTTTTGCGTCGTCTTCCCTAACTTAAGTTACCCTATTTTTCTTTAATATTGCCCTTAATCATTCACAACAAATAATGGTATATTCTGCACCCATCGCCCTATTTATCGGTCATCGTCCAGAGTTGACCGAAAAAATCCTCAATGCGATTGCTCAAGTTCGTCCTCAAACCCTATTGATCTTTGCTAATGGTTCTCCATCTCCCGAAACCGAAGAGAAATGTCAGCAAACACGGGAACTCATTCAACAGATCAATGGGGAAACTCAGGTGTTAACCCATCTGTGTGATACTTATTTAGATCCCGCTCAAAAAATGGCAACGGCCTTGGATTGGATCTTTTCTCAGGTAGAAGAAGTGGTTATTGTCGAGGAAACTTGTTATCCTTCCCTAAGCTTTTTTGCCTTTTGTGAACGCTTATTAACCGATTATGGCCAAGATGAACGGATTACCCATATTAACGGCATTAAGGGACATCAACAGCCATCTGTCACAGAAACTAGCTATGATTTTTCTCTATACCCTCATTATTTAGGTTGGGCGACCTGGAAACGGGTTTGGCAGCATTATGATAGTGAACTCAAACAGTGGCCGCACTTGTATCATCAGGGGTTACTCAAAGGGCTGTTTGCTGACCCCCAAGAACAGGAATATTGGACAAGACAACTTAAAGGTCGTTTTCAGGGAGACTCAAAGGATGGGACTTTAGCTTGGAACTTAGCTTGTTGGTCTCAACATGGCCTGGCCATTACCCCTTCTGTTGACCTGGTTTATGGGTTAGAAACCGAAGAATATCCTAGTTTTTATCCTACTGTTGCCCAGGGATCTGCATTCTTCATGAGAGGGGGTAAATTGACCCTTAATCATCCTAAATATGTATTAGCTAATCAGACTAATGATCTGCAAATCGCGGCTCAATTCTTAGTGACTGATCCTGGGTTGGATCTTTACCAACAATTACAAGAAAAACGGGAAGAATTAGAACACAAACATCTAGCAGAAAAAAAAGAAATCATAGAATCTCAATATCATTCGATCTATAGTAAGACATCTGAATTAACGGAACAACTTCAACAAGGACAAGCCATTGTTGAAGCCATAGAATCGAGCAAATTCTGGAAACTCAGACAACGCTGGATTCGGTTAAAAGAGGCGATTTTAAACTCTCCGTTATTTTCCACTCAAATGAGTGTTAGGCAACAATTTAAAGCCAATGCCAGAACGATAGAAACCCCACCTCATCTATCAGTAGTAAGTCCTCTAACCGGTTCGTCTTCTGTTAGACTCTTAGAAAGAATGCCAGCCCAAAAGTTGATTGATGACTGGAAACTTCATACCCAACTGGATATTACAGAAGAATTAAAAGGACATCCTGAAATTTATCTTTATCAATGCGAGCAAACGAAATTAAACTTTTTTGCTCCTCTTGATACAGTGGGATCGGGAAATTTGTACGCTCAGTTAGATAAATTTGAATGGTATTATAGCGATGATAAATGGGAATATTCTCTGGCTTTACAAGATTTATCAGGGTGTAACAATGTTTTAGAAGTGGGATCTGGATTTGGATTTTTTATTGAAAAAGCACAAAGTAAAGGTATTAAGATAACGGGACTCGAACTCAATGAACACGCGGTTAAAGTGGCTGAAGACAAACAGTTACCTGTTAAACCATTAGACCTACAAAATGTCGCTGAAAATGCTCCCGAATCCTATGATGCTGTGTGTAGTTTTCAAGTGTTAGAACACGTTAGTAATCCTAAAGATTTTATTCGTTGGTCGGTAGAAGTTCTCAAACCAGGGGGCAAATTAATTCTCGGGGTTCCTAATGCCCACAGCTTTTTGAAACATCAATATTGTTTGTTAGATATGCCTCCCCATCACATGACGCAATGGTCAGCCGAAACGTTTAAGTCTTTGGAAAATCTCTTTCCTATTAAACTGATAAAAGTCAAAATAGAACCCTTAGCAGATTGTCATGTAACCGGTTATTTAACCAGTTATCGAGACTATTGGTGTTCCGTTTCTCCCTTGGGTAAATTTGTCTTCAGCGAACCAGCCATGTCTTATTACGAAACTATTTTAAATCAAGGATTAAGAAAGTGGTTTCCTGGGCAAACCCTTTATGTCGAATTTAAGAAAATTGGTTAAAGGAGACAGGAGATGATACCCCCTGACTTCGCTTTAAAAAGAGGGCAGGTAGGAGGGCTGTTAAATACTATCTGATTTTATTGTTAATTAATTAAACTATTATAATCCATGAAATACCTTAACTTAGGTTGCGGTTCTCACTTTCATCCTGATTGGACAAATGTTGATTTTGTCTCCACTCAAGAAGGAGTCATGTCCCATGATTTACGGCAAGGCATTCCCTTTGAAGATGCTTCGTTTGATGTGGTTTATCATTCCCATGTCCTCGAACATTTTACCCAAGGAGAAGCGGAAAGATTTTTAGAAGAATGTCACCGTGTTTTGCGGCCAAACGGGTTAATTCGCGTGGTCGTTCCTAATTTAGAAAGTTTGGCTAGACTATACCTTAAATACTTAGAAGAAGCCAGCCAAGGGTCAACCGAAGCAATGGCTAAATATGATTGGATTTTACTAGAAATGTTCGATCAAGTTGCCCGTCATCAATCTGGGGGCGAAATGGCCCTTTATTTAGCGGATGAAAATATTCCTAATGAATCTTTTATTATCGAACGGATTGGTATAGAAGGGGAAAATTTAATTAAGTTATTGCGTCCCCTCAAAGATCAAATTCCGCCTCCTTTTTCGTTTAATCCCAAAACCGATGATTTTGATGAAGTCGCCCTCAAAGTGGGTAAATTTCGTCTCAGTGGAGAAGTTCATCAGTGGATGTACGACCGCTATTCTCTCGAACGGATTTTAACAAAAACAGGCTTTACTGATGTCAAAGTTTGTCAAGCCCACGAGTCAAGAATTACAAATTTTGAGCAATTTGGCTTAGATGTCACCAAAGAGGGACGAATTCGTAAACCCGACTCTCTATTTGTGGAAGCAGTGGAATCTCGCCCCAATTATTGGCAACAAATATTTGTTTCAGGTAGCCATCAGACACCCCCCGTAAAAGTCGTCCAGTTAAACACCATTGATGTGGGTGGAGGGGCCGCTAGGGCTGCTTATCGTTTACACAAGGGACTGCAACAAGCCGGACAACAATCTTTACTGTTGGCTAAATATAAGCTTTCTAGCGATGAAACGGTGGGTGTCGTTCAATCTCTCCCATCCTCAGATACAACGGAAACCGACCCCTTTACCGCTTTACAGACCCATTATATCAACGAAAATCGTACGGATTTATCTAATACCTTATTCAATTTTCCCTATCCTGGATGGGATATCAGTCAAGTGGAAGAAGTGCAAACGGCTGATATTATTCAGTTACATTGGGTGGCCATGTTTCAGTCCCCTCAAACCCTCAAACGTTTAGCCAGTTTAGGGAAACCCATCGTTTGGACCCTTCATGATATGTGGGGGTTTACTGGGGGATGTCACTATTCTGCTGGCTGTGAAGGCTATCAAACCAGTTGTAATAATTGTCCTCAATTAAAAGACGATAAGTTTGGTTTAGCAGCAGCTATTTTGAAAGATAAATTAGATTTATTATCAGGGATAAATTTAACCCTTGTTACCCCTAGTTATTGGTTAGCTGATTGTGTGGGAAAAAGTGCTTTATTTAAACATCAACGGGTTGAAGTGATTCCTAATGGTGTGGAAACCGATAGATTTATGCCGATTGCAAAAGTAAAAGCGAAAGAAAGTTTAGGCATTAAACCAAATAGCTTTACTTTATTAATTGGTGCCGATAATGGTAATGAAAAGCGCAAGGGATTTGAGGAAATGATCAAATCCCTTGAAGTGTGTTTAGAAGATGAAAAATTTTATATTGCTGTTCAACAGGAAAAAATTAAATTATTATCCTTTGGTGTGCCTAATGAACAACTGAGTTCTCTAAAAATTCCTGTGGTTTCTTTAGGACAGATTAAGTCTGATGATAAGTTAGCAGAAATCTATTCCGCAGCCGATATTTTTGTCTTACCTTCCTTAGAAGATAATCTACCTAATACTATGTTAGAGTCCATGAGTTGTGGTACCCCTGTCGTGGGATTTGAGATAGGCGGTTTACCTGATTTAGTTCAGGATAATATCACTGGAAAATTAGTGCCAGCAGGAGACTATTCTGCTTTAGCTACAGCCATTTTAACCGCGTTTAAAACCCCAGAACAAAGAGCAAAAATGGGAGAAAATTGTCGCCAATTAATTGAAGAAAAGTATTCTCTTTCAGTGCAAGCAAATAATTATTTAGAATTGTACAAAGATTTACTGAGTAATCATCCATTAGAGGAGTTAGAGCCTCAAGAAGTTAATAGATATGACCTTAAATCTCCAGACAAAAAAACAAAAGGAATTTTTGTTCCAATTAATACTCAATTAAACTCTGCTTCTAGTCCTGTACTAGAGTCAGTATTACGTTATTCTTTATCACAAGAATTAACTCAAACTCAAAAGAAAATGGAAACCATTATCCAATCCCATCAACAAGAAATTAATCAATATCAATCATCTCAACCCTCTCAAGATTTATCAGTTGAGATGCAGCAGTATCAACAACAAATTCAAAGCTTAACCGAAGAACTTGAAGCCATGAAAACCAGTAAGTTTTGGAAATTGCGATCGCTTTGGTTTAAGATTAAGCAAAAATTAGGCTTACCCACTGACTAATTGTTTTAAAAGACTATTACTAACTATCATGAAAATTTCAATTATTACCGTTTGCAAAAATGCTGAAAAAACCATAAAAAAAGCCATACAAAGCGTCATCAATCAAACTTATTCAAATATTGAATATATTGTAATTGATGGCAACTCCAATGATAAAACCTCAAAAATTATTGAGCAGTATAAAACACAGATAAATCAATGGGTAAGCGAACCTGATACTGGCATTTATAATGCGATGAATAAAGGTATAAAAATAGCAACAGGAGACTTTATTTATTTCCTGAATTCTGATGACTATTTGCTGGATAATGATGTCATTCAAGATGTAGTTAATTATCTAAATGAGCATCCTAATTGTGATATTATTTATGGGGATTTAGAAGCACGAGATCAAGATAATACTATCTTGGTTAAACCGCCTCAACCTCAGAAAATTTTAGAGTGGATGATCTATGGTAGTATGCCTCATCAAGCCACATTAGCTAAAGCCAATATTTTTGAGAAATATGGTTTATTTAATGAAGGTTATAAGATAGTTGCTGATGTTGAATGGTATCTCAATCTTTTAAAATATAATGAAATTAATTGGCAGTATTATCCGCGAACAATCGCTTCTTATGCTCTCAATGGTTTGTCGACTAAAGATATTAAATTAACGAGGGGAGAATATTGGCAAGTTCATAATACTGCTCAAGTTTATCAAGGAAATGATTGGGATAAAAAAAGACTTCTAAAGTATCAAGATATCATTTTATATTTTGAGGAACAATTAATATTATTTAAGAAAAACAATGAACAGTTGCAGAATCAAATAGATAATATTAATAAGCAATTTCAAGTCTCTCAAACTTCCGTGATTAATCAGAAGCATCAAATACAACAACTTCAACAAGAATTAGCAGCAATGAAAACCAGTAAATTCTGGAAATTAAGAAATTTTTGGTTTAAACTCAAGAAACCCTTAAGATTTTTCTCAACGTTGGGAAAAGCTTATTAAATTTTTCAACACCGACTGTTTAACATTACTATCAAAATAAACACTGATGAAATCTACAACAGCTAAACAAACAACCCATAACCCGACAAATCAAAATAATCTTTTTCCTCCTGAAACTTGGAGAAAGAAGAACTTACTATACTATCAAGACATAGAAAGATTTTATCGTTTTTATGTCAAATCCAATTCTAAAGTCTTAGAAATAGGTTCAGGAACAGGATATTTGTTGGCCTCTGTTAATCCTGACTATGGTTTAGGAATTGATATCAATGAGCAAGCTATTGAATATGCTAAATATCGATTTCCTGACTTAGATTTTCTCTTAAAAGATGGAGAATATTATCAATCTGAACAAAAATTTGACTATATTCTTTTAGCGAATACGGTCAGTTATCTTCATAACTTGCACAAAACTTTTAACAATTTAGCTGATGCTTGTCATCCTAACACCCGTTTAATTTTGACTTTTCATAATCCAGCTTGGGAAATCGTCCTCAAACTAGCAACTTTATTGAAACAAAGAACCCCAATTGATAACTTAAATTGGTTAAGTTATCAAGACATAAAAAATATTTTAAACTTAAACGGATTTGAAATAATTTCCCATCATAAACAAATGCTAATACCCAGGCGTATTATTGGGTTATCTTGGCTTTTTAATAAAATAATTGCTCAACTGCCTTTAATTAATCAATTATGTTTAACTGAATCCATTGTTGCTCGACCAAAAATCAATCAAAGCAATACAATTAAGCAACATCAAACCTTAACTTGTTCTGTGATTATTCCGGCCCGAAATGAAGCCGGAAATATTGAAAGTTGTGTCACCCGAATGCCCCAACTAGGAAAACACACGGAAATTATTTTTATTGAAGGTCATTCCAAGGATAATACCTGGGAAGAAATTCAAAGAGTACAAGCAAAATATGGTCATCAATGGGACATCAAAATTTGTCAGCAAACCGGCAAAGGAAAAGGGGATGCGGTGCGTCAAGGGTTTGCGATGGCAACAGGGGACATTTTGATGATTTTGGACTCTGATTTGACCGTTAGACCCGAAGATTTAACCCATTTCTTTGATGCCTTGGCTTCAGGTGCCTGTGAATTTGCTAATGGTTGTCGTTTGGTTTATCCAGTTCATCCTCAAGCCATGCCTTGGTTAAATCGTATGGCCAATCGATTTTTTGCTTGGTTACTCTCCTATTTACTAGGTATAAAAATCAAAGACTCTCTTTGTGGGACTAAAGTATTATTTCGTCATCATTATCAACAGATTTCCGAAAACCGTTCCTATTTTGGAGAATTTGATCCTTTTGGGGATTTTGATTTGTTATTTGGTGCTGCAAAACTGGGCTTACAGATGAAAGATGTGCCAGTAAGATACGACCCCAGAACCTATGGCTCTTCTAATATTCAACATTTTAAGGAGGGAATCGTTCTTTTAAAAATGTGTTTATTTGCAGCCAGAAAAATAAAATTCCGTTAACTACTAATACTACTTATTCTGGTTGAGGCGTTAATGAGATTTCCCAGTTCCTGGGAATGACAATTAAAAATATCAAAAATGACTGAAACAATCCTACAAGAACATAGAGTAACTTGGCAAAAAAAGCCCATTCTGCGAGCCTTGTATACCACTTGGTATCGAGAAATGACGGCTCAACTTTCTCCTGGACAAACCTTAGAATTAGGAGGCGGTAGTGGCAACTTTAAAGAGTTTGCTCCCAATGTTACCTCCAGCGATATTGTTCCTCTCCCTTGGATTGATGTGGTGGCTGATGCTCAAAATATGCCATTTCCTGATCAATCTTTTGATAATATTGTGATGTTTGATGTTCTTCATCATATTGAAAATGTTACCCTATTTTTTAACGAAGCATTACGCATTCTTCGTCCTGGGGGCAAAATTATTATGATGGAGCCTTATATCTCACCAGTTTCTTGGCTAGTTTATCATTTTTTACACCCGGAACCTGTTAACTTTAAACAAAATCCTTTAATCTTTGTTGACCCTTCTCCTAATCGTCAACCGTTTGATTCCAATCAAGCTTTTGCAACGATTTTGTTTGAACGAAAGTTCGCCCAATTTAGAAATAAATATCCCCAACTTTTAAAGGTTTATCATCGTCGTTTGGCATTTTTTATTTATCCTTTAAGTGGAGGCTTTGAAAAACCATCATTAGTGCCAATGTTTTTATATAAACCCTTATTCAATTTAGAAAAAATGTTATCTTTTATGAGTCAATTGCTCGCGTTTCGTATTTTAGTCGTTTTAGAAAAAAGGGAAGTTTAAATCATGAAAATTTCCACAGAAGGTAAGATTAAAATTGCTCGTTTACTGAGTCGTTTGATTGTGACAATTCGTTCTTGGTTTGGTTTATCTTCCATAACAAGAGTTAAACGTCGAGGGGTTAAATGGTCCCTAGATTTACGAGAAGGAATTGATCTGGCTATCTATTTAAACGTCTATGAACCAGAAACCCTCAATTCTTTTAAATCTCTTATTAAACCTGGGGATATTGTCTTAGATATTGGGGCAAATATTGGTGCCATGACCCTTCCGTTAGCGCAAGCAGTAGGAGAAACGGGTCAAGTCATTTCTTTTGAACCGACAACTTGGGCCTACGAAAAATTACAACGAAATTTAGCCCTTAATCCTCAATTAATGCATCGTGTTCAAGCTGAACAAATCATGTTATTAGATAGAGGAGAAAATCCTCCTGCTTTAGTTTATTCAAGTTGGGATTTAACGGCTGAAGTTGATAATAATCCGAGTATTCATCCCCTCCATCAAGGTAAATTAATGACGACAGATGGGGTTCAAGGTATTTCTTTAGATGAATATTGCGAACAGCAAAAAATAGAAAAAATTGATCTAATTAAATTAGATGTGGATGGTTATGAACTTACCGTATTAAACGGTGCTAAGAAAACGTTAAGACAGTATCGACCAAAAATTATCATGGAAATGGCTTTATATGTACAAGAAGAACGGCAACAAATCGATGAGTTACTGATAACATTACAAGCAGCTGACTATCAGTTAGTACAGTTAACAAATTGTCAACCTATTGCCATGAATCAAACCGCCTTAGAAAAGCTTTGTCATAAAGCTGGTGGCATCAATGTTCTTGCTATTCCCAAGCCCTAGAGGAGATTAATTATGTCAATCATACAGCAAGTTTTACTCTGGATTTATGCCCTATTTAAAAAAATAGGTTTATTAGAAACAGCTTGGTTTAAAAATTTTTTTTATTGGGCTTACTTTTTTTATAAAAAACATATAGAAGATCCATTTTTTGGATTAACTCAACAATATCCAGACCTTTTTAAAGGAGGTCACATTTTAGATGTAGGGGCTAATATTGGTTACACAGCCACCTTATTTAGTCAAGTTATTACCCCAGGTTTTCAGGTTTATGCTTTTGAACCTGAAACAAAAAATGTTGATAGTTTAAGAGAAATTCTCAATATTTATCATTTAATTGGTCAAGTGATTCCTATTCAAGCTGCTGTTGGTGCAGAAAAAGGAACGATTGAATTATGGCACAATGAAAGCCATCATGCTGATCATCGAATTCTTACCAAGACTTATAAATCATCTGGAGTTGCCCTACAAGAAGTTTCTCAAGTTGTCTTATTATCTATCGATGATTTTGTTCAAAATGAGTTAAACAATGGTGTCGTTAAGTTTATTAAAATTGATGTCCAAGGGTATGAATTACCGGTTTGTTTAGGAATGGAAAAGACTTTACACAATAATCCTGATGCAGCAATTGTTTTAGAATATATGCCTTCTATGATTACTGAATTAGGGTTTATTCCTCAAGAAATACTGGAATTTTTTCAGAAACGAGGTTATTTTATGTATATTCTTAACAAAGGAGGTAAATTACTGAAAGCTGATTTAACAATTATAAAACAAGAAATCAAAAAAAGAACTTATATTGATCTAGTTTTTACTCATAAATTAATTTAATAAAACAATCATGAAATCAACCACCGAATCACAAACAAAATGGAGCAAAAATAGCAATTACCATCAAAAAGAAATAGGAAATTTTCTGATTACTAATCTCTTAATTGCTGGAGTTATTACCTTAATTTGTTTTTTCTTTTTTTGGCAAACAGGGCTATTATTCAGTGGCTTGAATTTGTTTATGAATGATCACACCATTGTCACCATGCACCAACAAGTTCAACAAATGGGACTCTGGGCTACCATAAAGCAATGGGTTTTGATTGATCATAACATGGGTCGATTTGTCCCGCTTTATTATACGAATCAAGTTTTGCTCACTCAACTATTAGGAATTAATGCCAGTGTTTGGTTTACTTGTAGTGCTTTATTACTTAGTTTAACTGCGTTTGCAATGGTTTGGTTTGCCCGACTATTGAATATTCCCTTATTAATAGCTTGTCTCTTTCCAGCGTTCGCTTTAATCGGTCCACAAGCATCAATCTGGACACAGCCTAGTTATACTCAAGTGACAGGAACCTTTTTTCTCGCAGTTGCTATGATTTTAACTGTAATTGTTGCTAAAAGTCAACATAAAACTGAAACATTAATATTGAATAGTTTGTTTGTTTTATCAACCCTTTGTGCGTCTTTAATCAAAGAGTCTTATATTATCTGTATCCCTGCTTTAATGGCTCTTAGGATTTGGTCTTACAGTCATTTTAATGGTACATCATTGTATAAATCAGTTCAAAAAACCCTAAAAACAAATCTTATTATTCTGGGAATTTTAATCGCTGAATTATGCTACATTTTTTTTGTGATCGGTTCCAATGGAATGAACTATGCAGGAATTGATCAACAAACCTTTCAACTTTCTAAAATTTTAAGTACAGCCTTGGATTTGTTTTATAGTAGTCATTTATGGATTTTTATGGCTTCATTGGTAGCCACAATTATTATTATTATTTATCAAAAGAAATCTCTTCAGGGCTTTATTAAGCAATTATTACCTACTCTGATTATTTCGTTATTAATTATAGGACCCCAAATTTTACTGTACACAAAGTCTGGTATTTTAGGGATGTTGGGTTATTACTTGATACCGGCAACTGTTGGTTCAGCATTTTTGATTACTTATTCAATAAAACTGCTTCGTAATCATTCAAAAGTCACTGCTTATATTTTTATCGGTATTTCAATCGCTGTTATCACCTCTACTATTCCGCAAGTTTGGACAGTCTATAATAATATTGCCTACAATAATTCTAATATTAATCAACTTTTTGAAAAAATAGCTGATTGTACGCCTAATAATAAAGCCATTCTTTTTGCTGTTAATCCAAGAGTTCGATATGAAGCTGCTAGTGTAACGCCAAATATTCTTGATTATGTTTATAATCGAAAAAATCTGTTGATTGCCACTTATGGATTGAAAGATACTGAATTTTTTTCTGATACTCTCCAAGAGGCTGAGAATTATTTGACATACCTTGCACCTCAAGCGGTCATTGATCACTATGATAGTGGAACAATCAGTTCATTCGATAAAAAAGAAGAAATTTCTACAGTGGTTGTTTTTGATGGCTTAGATGATGATTTTTTCAAGACTTCAAATTCATGGTTTCAGTTAGATAGTTATGAGAAAACGGAATTTCCTATTCCCTTAGCATCAGCTAATTTATATTGCAAATCTATCAAAAATAATCCAAAGTAAGTTGACTTTATTTATAAAACTCTCAATCAGAAAAAGATATTGTTGAATTTTAAATATGTAGCATAAAAAATGAAACTTAAAAAACTATCCTTCAAGATTCCTCAAATATATTTACTTCTCATTATATTAATTATTAGCATAAGCTGGTATTACTTAATTCTATTTTTAGGACTCCCTGAAACCATTAATCAAATTTTTTTAGTAACCAATCATTTAACTATTTTTATTATTATTAGTTTTACTTTCTTATATTTAGCTTATTTACCTAATGGTTGGCTAGGAATTTTCACAAGTTTTACGGCTACTCTAACTTTATTTGCTGGACAACTAGCAGGACTATGGCATAATTTGGCTGGTTACTATACATTGATTGGTCTGTTTCCTTTTAATGATACTAATTTTTATTATATAAGCAGTTTGAAGCTCTTAGAAGGTCAACCATTTCATCCTGTCGGTTCTTGGCGACCTTTATCTCATGCAGCTATAGGAACTGTATTAGGATTAACTCAACAAAATTTGCAGCTTACTATTACCATTATTGTTTTATTAATAGCAATTAGTTGCTTTTTTTTAGCCCGTGAAGTTCAATTTAGTCATGGTACAGCTTCCGGGGTTTTAGTGTTAACAGTAATTTTCGTATTCATTAAACCTTTTATTGGTTCTGTAGGCACAGAAAATTTAGGGTTTGCGTTTGGAGTAGTTGGCTTAACCATGTTATGGCGAGGTTTACAACGTGAAGAAAAAATGTGGTGGTTAGGTGGTCTTTTGATCCTCACATTAGGCTTAAATATTCGTGCAGGAACCTACTTTATTTTACCCGCTTTTGCTTTGTTAGGAGCTTGGATATTTCGTCATAAATCTCAGCTTTCTTTGAACTTTTTGATGAGTGAATTTACTGTTATTTTTTTAGGATTTTTTATTAATTCTTTAATCTTTAAACTGGTTGCTTTTCCTGGGGCTGAACCTAATGGCAATTTTGCAGTCGTTTTATATGGGATGGCAGTTGAAGGTAGTTGGGTTTCTTTTCATGAAGATTATCCAAATATAGTAGATAATAAAGAAATTTATCGCCTAGCATTTCAAGCAATATGGGCTGACCCTTTAGTATTAGTTAGAAGCTTTTGGCGTGCTAGTCAAGAATTTTTTAAGGATGGTTTTCTTTTTTCTTTTATAAGAAGTCCTCAAATTCTAATTCTGTTACAGGTTCTTAGTCTCCTTAGTTTTTTTAACTTTTATCGTCAACGGAAAATCCTAATTCCATCTTTTATATTAACTGGATTATTAGGTATTTTATTGTCTTTGCCATTTGTTCCTCCTTGGGATGCAGGAATCCGAGTTTATGCAACAACGATTCCCTTTCTTGCACTTTTTCCAGCTTTAGGGTTAGCTTTTATTATTAATTGTTTCTCAACTTTTTTACCTAAAAGAATAAGTCAATCTCAGGATGTCTCTTCTCTTTTAGCTATTTTTACAGTTGGGTTAGTTTTGCTGGTTACTATAGGAACGATAATGACTAAAGTTCTTAGTTCTCAACCTAAATTTTCACAAATATATTGTCCGACTGATACAGAAGCGATTTACTTTTATAATAGTCGAGGTTCTTCTATTAATTTAGTGACAGACGATGTAATTAACAGGACTTATTTACCTAATATCCGCATTAGTGATTTTAAACATGAGATTCTTCCTTCTTCTACTGATCTCAATTCACAAGAAATGCTTGAAAGTGGGTTTCAACCTTTCTATAAAGCATTAGATAGTTTGACTGTTGGTACTACAATAATGAGTAAAAATGCTTTACTTAATCCTAATCAAGAAACAACATCTAAACAATCAAGTCAAAGTTGGGATGGACTATGGATAATAGCTAAGAAAAACTTATTTCCTCAAAAAAATGGCATTGTTGGTGCCTGTGGACAACATCTTCCTCTCAAATACGATGGCTATCATGGTAAATTATTTTTTGCTGATTCAATGAAGTTAGTTTCAAAATAAATTGTCATTTAATATCAAACTCTATAAATATATCGCAAATTATGAAAAAATTTATTATTATTGATCACTCCCTATGCAATCTTCAAGGACATCATTACGAATGTAGTCTATCCGTTGCTGAAGCAGCAGCTAGACAAGGATATGAACCGATGATTATTGCTAATAAGGCATTTCCAAGTTCATTATATCCTGACAATATTCAAGTAATTTCAGCTTTTGAAGTTGATTGGTTTGATCACCCAGTTTCTTCAAAGAAACAAACTAAAATTTTAGAGTTTTTTGACTTTTTACAAAATAATCCTATAGACAAGTTATCACACAAACTTAACAATAAATTTCAATTCTACTTAAGATATTTAGAATTAACTCAACCTAAACTCAAGGTTCTTTTAGAAAAAATTCAAGGAAGCACGTCAAGATTATTAAACTGGATACAACAAGATATTAACTTATTGCGTTCTATTCCTTTATCTAATACCTTATGGGGAATCTTTAAGATTATCTGGGGATTAGTTAGGTATATAGTCACTGTATTTTTTAGAAAAATTAATCAGGCATTGATTAAGGTATTAACTCCAAAACATGAAACCTTTAAATATACTTTATCCAAGGTTTTAAAAGGGATAAAACTCAGTTCAGAGGATGAAATTTTTATTCATACTATTGGTATTTATCAAGTGGAAGAAGTTTATCACTATTTAGCTTCTACTCACTTATCTAAGATGCCCAGATTCCATATTTTATTACGTCGGGATATTGATGATCCGTTGGTGGTTTATGCACCAGGAATGGGTTTAAAAGCAATTTTTGATAACTGTATTCAATCTCAATTATGGCCAAACAAAATACAATTTTATACCGATACTGATGATTTAATTCAACGCTATAATAGTTTAAGTGAGGTGAAATTATACAAAATACCTATTCCTTTTAGACAAGAAAAATTACAAAAAATAAAACAAAAATTAGATAAAGATAAACCGATTCATTTTGGTTATTTAGGGGATGCAAGACCAGAGAAAGGCTATCAATATTTACCGAATATTGTCGAATCATTATGGAGAGATTATATTCAACCCGAAAAAATTAAATTAACCATTCAATCTAATTTTAGTATTGAAGGAGGAGAAGGGATAATTCCTCAAGCACGTTTAGCTTTAGAAAGATATCCAGATAGTAAAGTAACATTAATTAAAAATGCCATGTCTGCTGATGATTATTACCAACTTTTAGCAGAAGCAGATGCTTTAATTTTACCTTATGATCCTAATAGTTATCGTTTCCGTACTTCAGGGGTATTAACTGAAGCTTTAGCAGCAGGAAAACCCGTAATTGTTCCTGAAAATAGTTGGTTAGCAAAGCAAGTAGATTCATCAAGAGCAAGTTTTTATCGAAATCCTGATGAAATTCCTAATAAAGTGATTGAAGTTGTTGAAAATTTAGATAATTTTTCAGATGCAGCAAAAAGATTTTCTCAAGGATGGTTGGAACAAAATTCTCCCGATAATTTAGTCAAAATTTTATTATCAAATAAGGATAATATTAATGTTGATGCTACAGAATCTAATCAATCAGAAATTAATACTAATCATGAAATAGTTTCTAATAACATACCTCAGTCAGTTCCCAAAATTCTTTTAGTTATCGAGAGTGACTTTTTATTAGATCAAGAAACCATTGATCCTTCATATCTTAATTATCTTGAATATTTAGGACTTTGTGGTTATGAGATTTATGGATTATTTTTTACGAATAAACAAGAACGAAAAGGTGAGAATTATGAACCCTTCTATCATCAAGTTTATCCAGTAATTGATAAACTGTTTCAAGAATTTTCTGTTAAGATCAAACAAAGATGGATTGTTAATTATAGCCAAACTGATGTTTTTCCTTACAATATTAACCCTAAAGAATATATACAAGAAGTTTTAGAACAAAAAAATAGCTTAAAAAGAGATTTAGTTGAGCGATATCATTTAAGTATTCCATCAGAGTTAAGTCAATTATTACAAACGAATCAATTTGATGTTATCTTTCTAAATTCTATTGTTAGTTATAGTATTATTAACCGATTTAATATAACAGAATCTTCAATAATTTGTGAAGTTCCTGAGATTCTTGCTTATCAATATGCTGTGAATAATCATCGGGATATTAATGAAGATGACTATCAACTAGAATGTCAATTATTGAATCAATGTGATGCCTTAATTTTTCATCATCAATATGAACTGGAAAAAATAAAAGAAACTGCAAGCAACCCTCAAGGATATGTAATTTCTGTAGATTATAAATTAAGTACAAGTGATTATTCTCAAACAATGGATCAAGTGTTTAAGTCTTTACTAAATGAAAAGGCTATATCTTTAGAAGCAACGGGTAAAAAAATCGCTATTTTATATCCTTGGGGAGATATTTTAGAGCGAAAAAGTGGAGCAAGTAAACGAGTTGGGTTATTGATTGATTATTTAAAATCTCGATCGTATCAGGTTTGGTTATTTACGACAGGAGAAGCAAAAGATTTTAGACAAGATGAGGTTCATTACACTTATTATCAGCAGTCTTATCAAGACTATTGTTTAGTGAATGAACTTTATAAAGATGCTTATCAATCATGGTTTGATGGGTTGGTTTTTGATGTAGAAAAAATAGATAAAAATCTAGAAGATTCTGAAACCTTAGACCATTGGTTACCTTGGATTTACTATCAATATCGCTTTGATTCAGGGTTTATTAACTCTGTCAAAACCATAGCAGAATGGGCAGATACTGTTATCTTAGAATATCCTTTTTGGGCATTAACAGTGGCAGATATTTGTGAGCAATATAAAACCCAATTAGTAATCACTGCTCATGATATTTTAGCTCAACAACTTGATGAAAAAACGGTAATCGGAAAAATCACGTTAAGCGAAGAAATTAAAGCCTTAGAAAAAGCAGAACATCTTATCTGTGTGTCTGATGATGATCAAGGATTTTTAAAGCAATATCAACTGTCACCTATTGTGGTTCCTAATCCAGTAAATTTAGAGCAAAATATGGCAAATAAGTTAGTATTAGAAACAACGTTTTCCCAGATAAAGAAACCTTTTTGCTTCTTTGTTGGTAGTCAACATGAACCTAATATAGAAGCTGTTAAAATTATTCAACAGATAGGCGTTAAATTTTTAACTGATTATCCTGAGATTGCCTGTCAATTTGTGGTGGTGGGAAGTTGTTGGCAACCTGAAGAAAATAATAATTTTATTGCTCTTGGAAAAGTGACAGACCAAGAACTTTCAATGTTATATAATAGTGCAGCTTTGATCGTATCACCCATTCTGTCAGGCACAGGAACCTCCTTAAAAACCGTTGAAGCAATGGCTTACGGAAAAGTGGTTTTAGGGACTAAGATTGCCTTTAGAGGCTATCCTGTGGAGTCTGGTAAAGAAGGGATAATCTGCGATCGCCTGGATGAATATACCCATTTAATCGCTGAATTGGTAAATGATCAGGAGAAGCAGCAAAAAATTGGAGCCAATGCCTTGATTTTCGCCAAAAATTATGATTATCGTACCTTGTATCGTTCCTATGAACAAATAATTGCTAGAATAATCTAATTTAAACAAAAGTCTCTTTTTCTTATTCCAAACTTAGAGACTATTTATCAACAAACTTTTAAGATGGTAGGGTGGGCAAATCAGAAATTTATCTAAACAACCTGTAAAGTAGAAAACTTTGCCCACCGTACAAAACTGGTTTTTAATGTTACTTTAACAAACAGTTTCTCAGACTAATCAACTTATGAATTATCTATTAAGTCTTCAAGAAGCGGTTACTTGGATCTTAAAAAAAAGAGAGGAAAAACCCCCTGCTGATAAGTTAGTAATTGCTTTAGTTGCTGCTGAAAAATCCAGTCGTCAAACCAAACCGACTTATACTCCCCAACAATTAGAAGGGACTTGGCGACTTTGTTTTATTACAGGGACTAAACAAGCGCAAAATCGAGCCGGGGTTGTCTTGCGATCGGGACGTTATTTACCCCGTTGGGCTACCATTGAACTGACTTATCATCTCGATAACCTATCTCAATCAGGTACGTTAGAAAACGCCATTAAATTAGGTGCATTAAACCTGATATTAACGGGTCCAGCTAAATTTTTACCCCCAAAAAATATCCTCGCCTTTGATTTTACTCAGATATCTATTACTCTTGGTAATCTTCGTTTATATCAGGGAAAAATCCGTGGTGGAAAAGAAAGTGAAGCTAAATTTTACGAAGAAAAAGTGAAAAAACAAGCCTTTTTTACTTACTTTTTAATAGAAGATAATTTAATCGCTGCACGGGGAAGAGGGGGAGGTTTAGCCCTTTGGGGACGATGAGCGAAGTTAGCTACAATCTATAAGGACATCTCAATTATGCCAGGAGAATTATCATGTTTCTCGATGAATTACAGCCCATTTTCAAAGAATTTATGCAGCAACCCCTCGCCTTTGCCGGGGGACTGGTTTCCGGCGCACTCAAGCTTAAACTTTCAGAAGATCCCTTAAAAAGCTGGCTAAAAGAGCAAGGAATGACCGACTTTGCTTATAGCGATCATACCAAAGATAACGGTAGTGGTCCCCAAACCATATCCATTGATTAACATTTCGGGGGAGACATCAGGGAGGTTTCGGCCTCCCCGGCTTAACTTAATTAATGGTTCAGATATCTATAGCAGTTTTCAATTGGGTTTATCAATATTTCAGTTGAGTGAGTGTGGGAAGGGTGGGGAGTGTGGGGGGAATTTTTATTGAAATCGTTAGTCTATTGAGATGAAAATTGCTATATATTATTAAGTTCAGCTACTAAGTAGTAAATCCTCTCCCAGTCTCCCAGTCTCCCAGTCTCCCAGTCTCCCAGTCTCCCCGTCTCCCCGTCTCCCCGTCTCCCAGTCAGTTTCATCAGCAGTTTATATATTTTACAGCTTATCAATGTCCAGTTATTCAGAGTCAAACCCTACGCCTAATATTGCCACCAGTAAATCCCCTCATACCGATTATGGCATTTTAGAGGTTAAGAAATTAACCCCAATGTATCAGCATTATGTCACGGTTAAACAACAGTATCCAAACGCTTTATTACTGTACCGAGTCGGAGATTTTTTTGAATGTTTTTTCCAAGATGCGGTTACTATTTCTCAAGAATTAGAGTTAATGTTAACCAGCAAAGAAGGGGGCAAAGAAATCGGTAGAGTGGCCATGACTGGGGTTCCTCATCATGCTTTAGATCGTTATAGTCGTTTATTAGTAGAAAAAGGCTATGCTGTGGCGATTTGTGATCAAGTTGAAGACTCAGCACAAGCAGCGGCACAAGGGCGAATGGTAGAGCGAAAAATCACCAAACTTTTGACCCCAGGAACCCTTACCGATGAGGGAATGTTATCAGCAAAACGGAATAATTATTTAGCTGCCGTTGTGATTGCCGGGGAACATTGGGGACTGTCTTACGCGGACATCTCGACTGGGGAATTTTTTACGACTCAATCGAAAGAATTAACTAATCTGAATTTAGAGTTATTAAGGCTACAACCCGCAGAGATTTTAATCCCTACTAATGCCCCTGATATTAATAGTTTATTGCGTCCTGGTGAGAAGTCTGAATATTTAGCTGATGTCTTACCCGACTGTTTTTGTTATTCCCTGCGATCGCAAACCCCTTTCACTCTCAATGAAGCCAAAAGTAAGTTATTAATTAACTTTCGAGTTCGGTCTTTAGAAGGGTTTGGTTGTGAACATTTACCTTTAGCCATTCGTGCCGCCGGTGGGTTATTAGAATACATCGAAGATACTCAAAAAGCCCATCAAGTTCCCTTACAGTTATTACGCACTTATAATCAAGTTGATTTCCTTATTTTAGATTATCAAACCCGACGGAATTTAGAGATAACTCAAACCGTCAGAGATGGCAGTTTTCATGGGTCTTTATTATGGGCGTTAGACCGCACCTGTACAGCGATGGGCGGTCGTGCATTACGTCGTTGGTTACTAGAACCTTTATTAAGTATTAAAGGAATTACTGCTAGACAAAACACCATACAAGAGTTGATTGATAATCCTACGTTACGGCAAGATATTCGACAATTATTACGGAGTATTTATGACTTAGAAAGAATTAGTGGCAGAGTGGGCGCAGGAACAGCAAACGCTAGGGATTTATTATCCTTAGCAGAATCCTTGATCAAGTTAAAAGAGTTAGCAGAATTAGCCTTACAAGGTGAATCATTATATTTAAAAGCTTTACAAAATGTTCCTCCTGATTTAGAGAAATTAGGTCAATATGTTATCGATCATTTAGTGGAATCCCCCCCGTTACATTTAAAAGATGGTGGCGTGATTCGAGATGGGATTAATGCGGATTTAGACACCATGCGAAAACGGTTAGAAGATGACCGTCAATGGTTAGCTAATTTAGAAATTACAGAGAGAGAAAGAACAGGGGTTTCTAACTTAAAAGTAGGTTATAATAAGACGTTTGGTTATTATTTAAGTATGCCTCGTAATAAAGCCGAACAGGCACCCGATAATTACGTTAGAAAACAAACTTTAACCAACGAAGAACGCTATATTACCCCAGAATTAAAAGAACGAGAAACCCGCATTTTAACCGCACAGGATGACCTTAATAAATTAGAGTACGAAATCTTCGTAGAATTACGCTTAAAAGTAGCAGAAAAAGCCCAACAAATTCGTAAAAGAGCTAAAGCAGTGGCTGCTATTGATGTGTTATCAGGTTTTGCAGAAATTGCCGTTTTTCAAGGTTATTGTTGCCCCGAAATTTTAGACAGTCGCTTAATCGAAATAGTTGACGGAAGGCATCCCGTTGTTGAACAATCTTTAGGGGCAGGTTTATTCGTTCCTAACTCGACCAATATGGGAAATAATGAACAAGAAACTAGCCCAGATTTAATCATTTTAACCGGTCCCAATGCCAGTGGAAAAAGCTGTTATTTACGACAAGTTGGCCTGATTCAATTAATGGCCCAAACTGGTAGTTTTGTCCCCGCGACAAAGGCAAAATTAGGCATTAGCGATCGCATTTTTACCCGTGTGGGGGCGGTGGATGATTTAGCCACAGGACAATCGACGTTTATGGTGGAAATGAATGAAACGGCAAATATTTTAAATCATGCCACTGAAAAATCCTTAATTTTATTAGATGAAATTGGTCGAGGAACCGCTACTTTTGATGGACTTTCTATTGCTTGGGCGGTGGCAGAATATCTAGCTACAGAAGTACAAGGAAGAACGATTTTTGCTACCCATTATCATGAATTAAATGAACTGGCTTCTATTCTTTCTAATGTGGCTAATTACCAAGTAACTGTACAAGAATTACCCCATGAAATTGTCTTTTTACATCAAGTTAGATCGGGTGGTGCTGATAAATCCTATGGTATTGAAGCGGGAAGATTAGCCGGTTTACCAGCTTCGGTGATTAGTCGGGCAAAACAAGTGATGAATCAAATAGAAACCCATAGTAAAATTGCCCTAGGATTACGAGAAGGTATTACTCAAGTTAATCCGAATAAAAGTATAAAAACTCAAACGGATTTGATTGAACAACTGGATATTTTTGATGATTTTTAATTTTATATGAATGAAACAATTGTCCGTTTGCAGTATAATAAACTGGCTAAGAACTACGACAAACGTTGGAATAAGCGGATGGATGGTAAGATGCGATGCAGACCATATCTATCACCGTCATAGTGGGGGTATCACCGGGTATCCTCTTCGGTTGGCAAGAAGTTGATGCAGTGTATGGGGAAACTGCTGGAAAAAAAGTTCATCAATACAGCAAAAGCAGGACAACTACCCAACATTAAACAAATTCAAGTCCCCCAAGACTTGAAGGAGGCAGGAGTTAAAATTGATTAACTATGAAAAATCTGCATTAAAATGATGCGTTTTAAGCAAGATTAAGAAAATCTTATAATTATAGAGACAAAATCGCGCTACTCTAGAGATAGGAAGCAAAGCAGGACAAGATTATTATGGGGATAACCAGTGTTATCAAAGTCTTGTTAATTGAGGATAATCTAGCAGAATCTAGACTCTTGCATGAAGTGCTAAAAGGAGCGACTAAGCAAGAATTTCGATTATTTCATGAAAAAAGACTACAAGATGCTCTAAAACAGCTACAAACTCAAACATTCGATATTATATTACTTGATTTAACCTTACCGGATAGTCAAGGTTTAGATTCTTTAGTGCCTATTATTAGTCAAAAATCTCATATTCCTATTGTGGTTTTAACTAATATGAATGATGAAGAATTGGCTTTAGATGCTGTTAGAAAAGGGGCGCAAGATTATTTAGTAAAGCGTCATATTACCTTAGATATTTTAGTGCGTTCAATTTGTTATGCAATTGAACGTAAACAGATGGAAGAAAAATTAAAAGAAGCCAATCAAGCATTAGAAAAAAGAGTTGAAGAAAGAACGATTCAATTATTAAAGGCACAAGAATTAAATCAGTTAAAATCTGAATTTGTTTCTATGCTTTCTCATGATTTCCGTAATCCTCTGAATACAATTCTATTGTCAGCCGGATTATTAGAAGAGAGTCACAATCAATTAACGAGAGAGCAACAATTAGCATATTTTCAGATGATTCGTCAAGCAGTTCAAGATATGAATGAACTTCTTAGCGAAGTTTTACTATTAGGAAAAGCAGATTCTGGCAAGTTAAAAGTAAATTTTACCGAACTTGATCTTAAAGAGTTTTGTCAAAAAATTATTCACTCTTTACATCTCTCTTTTGAAAATAACAATCAAATTATTCTCAATTTTGAGGGGTACTTTCCAAACAAATTGGAATTATGGGACGAAAAATTATTATGGCATATTTTGCATAATTTGTTAAATAATGCTCTCAAATATTCTCCCAAAGGTGGAAAAATTTTGGTTGATATTATTGGCCACGAAAAATCTGTTACCTTTCGCATTCAAGATCAAGGAATTGGGATTTCTCAAGCATCCCAAAAACACCTTTTTGAACCCTTTTATCGTGCTGATAACGTAGATAATATATCGGGAACTGGCCTAGGATTATCTATTGTCTACAAATGTGTAGAAGCTTATGAGGGGGATATCTCTGTAGAAAGCGAGTTAAACAGTGGAACCACCTTCACAGTAATTTTACCTCGACAACACCCACTTTTGAGTAAAATAGAAGAAAGTATAGAACAAACATAATTATCAGTTGGGTATTATGAGTAAACAACAAGATTCTCATCCTAGCGAATTTACCCGCACTCCTCCGTGGGGAAGAGTTACCATGTTAGAAGAAGGTCCTCGCTATCGCATTAATCGCATTGAGGTGAACCCAGGACAGCATATTAGTACCCAAATGCACTATCATCGTAGTGAACATTGGATTGTTGTTTCAGGGACAGCAAGGGTTATTTTTGATGGAAAAGAACATCTTCTCAAGCAAAAAGAATCGACCTATGTTCCCATGAATACCCGTCACCGAGTTGAAAACCCAGGGGTGATTCCTTTAGTTATGATTGAAGTACAAAATGGAGAGTATCTAGGGGACGATGATATTATTCGTTTTACAGAAGAAGAAATGATGAAGTAAGTTAAATTTGCCCATCAGATATCCATAAAAATCAACTAATTGTCAAAAAATATTGTTGAGTTAAAAGCCTTAAGAAAATATGTATTTTGTTGATACTTTTCTCAACGATTAGATATAATAAAGTAAGGTACTTTGAGTTAAAATAATCGGGGCAGGATCAAGGTATCTCAAAGGAAAATTCAGTCAAGAGAAGTAGAGTCAATAAAAATGAAAGTATTAATCACTGTACTTCTGTTACTCCTGGCTTTGTCATTTATGAATGCTTCTAAATCTGACCTGAAAAATAGATTATTAATAACACGAGAATGTGTTGGCTGTTATCTAGAAAATGCAGATTTACAGCAACTAGATTTAGAAGGCGTTAATCTAGAAAATGCTAACTTGAAACACGCCAATCTTCATGAAACTAACTTAAACAAAGCTAATCTCAAGAAAGCCAATTTACAACAAGCAAGGTTAACAGATGCTCAACTAAAACAAACAAATTTGAATCAAGCTAATTTGTTTGAAGCCAACTTATCTAAAAGTAACTTAGAAGCAGCTATCTTAGAAGAAGCAAACCTCATCAATGCTAATCTCGAGAAAAGTAACATAAAAAATGCTAATCTTCATCAAGCTTTATTAACAGGAAGTAAGCTATGTAATACGAACTTAGAAGGAGCAAATTTAGAAAAAGCCGATCTATCAACTTATCAAGAATTACCCACTTTATTAAATCGAGTTAATCTCAAAAAAGCTAACTTAAAACAAAGTAATTTAGAATCAGCTTGGCTAGTAAAAGCTCAATTGACAGAAGCTAATTTAGAAAAAACGAACTTAAACTATGCTAACCTCAAAGGAGCCAATTTAGCAGGAGCTAATTTAAAACAATCCCAGTTAAACTATGCCATTTTAGACCAAGTAAACTTCTGTGGTACAATAATGGAGAATGGAGCCATTTCCTTAAAAGGATGTTCATTTCAGGCAATTTATGATTTCTCCCCTATTAATTATCGGAAGTATTACTCTATTAATAGCAATTTTAATTAACACATTTTTCAAGACTGATTATGGTTGGTTTAACCGTTTACGCCGTCCCCAATGGCTAACCTTTGAATGGCTCATTCCTTTCATTTGGATGTTCATTTTTATCTGTGGGGTTTATTCGGCTTACGAACTGTGGATAAAACAACCAGGAACTCAAGAAACATGGTTATTTATGGCCGGCTATTTATTATTAGAAATATTGATCATGGTTTATACCCCTGTGATGTGTCGATTGCGTAGCTTAAAAGTGGGAACCATTATCGGTGCAACCGGATTTTTTTGGGGATTAATCCTAGGGGTTTTACTGTGGCCAATTTCCCAAGAATCTGTCTTTTTATTATTACCCTATTTATTATGGAGTCCCATCGGAACTTATGTCACTTGGAACATGATTTCTTTGAATCCTTTAGATCAATAATTGATAATTAATCATAACCTAATTCCCTAAGTTAAAAGATAACTATTTATGTTAAAATAGTGAAAAAATAATCAATAAAAAGGAAGCGATTGACATTACGTTTTTGTCAATTTTTAAGGCAACTATCCTTTAAACTGTCCCTGTTAACGGAGTTAAGACACTTATGACCATCCCTCAAGATAGAATTATCCCCACAGACTTGAGTAATGAAATGTCCCGTTCCTATTTAGAATACGCCATGAGCGTCATTGTGGGACGAGCATTACCCGATGCCAGGGATGGTTTAAAACCCGTTCATCGTCGCATTCTCTACGCCATGTACGAACTGGGGTTAACCCCCGATCGCCCCTTTAGAAAATGCGCCCGTGTGGTAGGGGAAGTCTTAGGTAAATATCACCCCCACGGGGACACCGCCGTTTATGATGCCCTAGTCCGCATGGCCCAGGACTTTTCCATGCGAAGTCCCTTGATCGAAGGCCACGGAAACTTTGGCTCGGTAGACAACGATCCCCCCGCAGCCATGCGTTACACCGAATGTCGTCTGCAAGCCCTATCCACCAACGCCTTACTCAGAGATATCGAAGCCGATACCGTCGACTTTGCCGATAACTTCGACGGATCGCAACAAGAACCCATCGTCTTACCCGCCAGAGTCCCCCAACTCCTCCTCAACGGGTCTTCTGGTATTGCAGTAGGAATGGCCACCAATATTCCCCCCCATAACCTCGGAGAATTAATCGACGGAACCATCGCCTTAATTCATAATCCAGACTTAAGCGAAAAAGACCTAATTAAAATTATACCCGGCCCCGACTTTCCCACCGGCGGACAAATCTTAGGGCGATCCGGTATCCACGACGCTTATATCACCGGAAGGGGTTCGATCACCATGCGAGGGGTGGCCGAGATCGAAACCATCGAACAACGAGGCCGCCCTGATAAAGAAGCCATTATTATCACCCAACTGCCCTATCAAACCAACAAAGCAGCCTTAATTGAACGCATCGCCGACTTAGTTAACGATAAACGGATCGACGGCATTTCCGATATCAGAGACGAAAGCGATCGCGACGGAATGCGGGTGGTGATCGAACTAAAACGGGATGCTTACCCCAGAGTCGTCCTCAACAACATCTATAAACAAACCCCCGTACAAGGAAACTTTGGGGCCAATATGTTAGCCTTAGTCAACGGCGAACCCCAACTCCTAACCATCAAAGACTTTTTACAAGTTTTCCTCGATTTTCGCGTCGAAACCATCACCCGTCGTACCCAATACGAACTCCGCAAAGCAGAAGAAAGGGATCACCTCCTCCAAGGGTTACTCATCGCCCTAGAAAACCTCGATGCCGTCATTCAACTCATTCGTCGGGCTGCTGATACCACCACCGCCAAAGAAGAATTAGTCGAACAGTTTGGCCTCTCCCTCGTGCAAGCCGATGCCATCCTACAAATGCAACTCCGTCGGTTAACCGCCCTAGAAGCGGAAAAAATTCACGCCGAACACGAAGAATTACAGCTAAAAATTGCCGATTTAAAAGACATTTTAGCCCGAAGGGAACGTATCGAAGCCATTATCGAAGAAGAACTCGCCCAGATCAAAACCATTCACGCCAGCCCAAGACGGACTGAAATTGTCCACGATGACGGAGAAATCGTCGATACCGACCTCATTGCCAACGAACAAGCTATTATTCTCCTCACTGAACAAGGATATATTAAACGGATGCCAGTGAGTACCTTTGAGGCACAACAACGGGCCACCCGAGGTAAAGCGGCGGCCAAAATTAAAGAAGACGACGTAGTTGAACACTTTTTAACTTGTTGCGATCACGATCAAGTCCTCTTTTTCAGCGATCGCGGGGTGGTGTATGCCGTCAATGCCTATCAAATACCAGCCGCCTCGAGAACCGCGCGAGGTATACCTATCGTGCAAATGTTGCCCATCCCCAAAGATGAGAAAATTACCTCCATCGTTGCGGTGAGTGAGTTCACAGAAGATGTGTTCTTGGTGATGTTAACCCGCAACGGTTACATCAAAAAAACCGCCCTGGCTGCCTTTAGTAATATTAGAACCAATGGATTAATCGCCATTTCCCTGGGAGACGGGGATCAACTGCGATGGGTAAGACTAACCCGAGAAGAAGATAGTATTATTCTGGGAACCCGTAAAGGCATGGCTATCCACTTTCATGCGGATAACCAACAACTGCGACCCTTGGGACGGGCTACCCGAGGGGTGAAAGCCATGAAATTGAAGAAAGGGGACGAATTAATTAGCATGGATGTGTTGCCCTCACAAGTCACCGCAGGAATGACAGATACAGAAGAAGACGAAGACATTATCGACAACGAAACCGAAGAGTTAAGCGACGAAGAAACCACGGACGGACCTTGGATTTTAGCCATTACCAATGGGGGATATGGTAAACGGGTTCCGATTTCCCAGTTTCGTTTGCAAAAACGGGCAGGAATGGGCGTTCGGGCCATTAAGTTTAAAGCAAAAACCGATTGTTTAGCCTCCCTTCATGTGGTCAACGCAGAGGATGAATTAATGATTGTTTCCAACCGAGGCATTATTATTCGTCAAGCCGTCAATGCGATTTCCTTGCAATCTCGCGCGGCTACAGGGGTTCGGGTACAACGGTTAGACGATGAAGATGCGATCGCTGCGGTAGCGTTGGTTCCGCCGGCCCCTGAAACGGAAGGAGAAGGGGAAGAGGAAGCAGAAGAAGTGGTTAATAATGAGAGTTAAGCTTTGATTGAGTAAACCCTAGCTAGGGTTTACTCATCGGAAATTTTGGGTCTGAAACCCCATCCTTTAGCGGAGCGTAGGACGGCTTTACTCTTTTAGTGTAGCATTTTCACAGAATACATGTTAAACTGTGAGTATGAGAGAACGTGCCTACCAATTCCGTTTTTACCCAACCCCCTCGCAAGAAAACCTCTTGCGACGGACAATGGGGTGTGTTCGCTTAGTATATAACAAGGCGTTAGCAGTACGTACCAAAAGCTGGTATGAAAAACAGGAACGAGTAGGCTACAGTGAAACATCAAGCTTATTAACTGAGTGGAAAAAGGAAGAGGATTTAGGGTTTCTTAATGAGGTTAGTTGTGTCCCATTACAGCAATGTTTAAGACACCTTCAAACTGCTTTTACCAACTTTTGGGCTAAACGCTCTAAATATCCTAACTTCAAGAAAAAACGTAATGGAGGTAGTGCAGAGTTTACTAAATCAGCTTTCAAATGGAAGGATGGCAAGCTATTTTTAGCTAAAAGCAAAGAACCTCTTACTATTGTCTGGAGTCGTTTTTTTCCTCAAGATTGTAAGCCTTCTACTGTAACAGTAAAACTAGACCCATCGGGACGCTGGTTTGTATCAATTTTAGTTAAAGATCCGACTATTAAGCCATTACCAAAAACCGGTAAACAAGTAGGGATTGATGTCGGGATTACTAACTTAATCACTACTAGCGACGGAAAAAAAGTAGCCAACCCCAAACAATTCAATCGCTTATACAAAAAGCTAAGAAGAAAGCAGAAAGCTTTGAGTCGGAAAACCAAAGGCTCAAACAACCGCTATAAAGCTAGATTGCAAGTAGCTAAAATACACGCTAAAATCAAAGATTCTCGTACCGATTTTCTTCACAAGTTAACCACTAGACTTGTTAGAGAGAATGATCTTATTGCCATTGAAGATTTAGCAATTAAAAATATGGTTAAAAACCATAAACTAGCTAAATCAATTAGTGACGCTAGTTGGGGAGAATTTAACCGACAACTAGAGTATAAGTGTGAATGGTACGGGAAAGAATTAATTAGAATTGACCGCTATTTTCCTAGCAGTAAACGCTGTGGGAATTGTGGCCACATAGTGGATAAACTACCGTTAAATATCCGTGAATGGGAATGCCCTGAATGTGGCACTACCCATGACCGCGATATTAATGCAAGTGAAAATATTTTGGCCGCAGGGCAAGCGGTGTCAGTCTGTGGAGCGAGTGTAAGACCCGAAGAGAGTAAGTCTCGGAAGGCAACTGCATTGAAGCAGAAACTTAGATCGTGAGGTTTAGGAATCACCGCCCTAAAAGTGCGGTGAGGATGTCAATTAAACATCTGATCAAAAATACGGCGACGTTTATAAGGAGACTCAGGAGAAAGATAACCCCATAAAGACTCCCAATAAAAAAAGGAAACTCCATTCAGGTTATGTTGTCTAACACTTTCAACTTGTTGTTTAATTTGCTCTATTTTCACAGTATTATTCATCGTTCCTGATAAAATTCCAATGCTGACCGGGATTTTTTGGCGAGCTAATTTAACAGCAGATTGATTTAATTCTTTATTAAAACTATCGAGATCATTTCGATAGACTTGTAAGACTAACTCATCAATTAATCCTCGTTTTACCCACGTTTTCCAATCTTGTAGATAATTTTGGTAAGAAAACGGATGAGAATTCGGAGATAAAGAAATAAAAATATCAGGATTAACTAATTTAACTGTTTTGACTAAATCCGTCATAAATAATGTTAATTTTGCTGCTCTCCACCTCATCCATTCGCTATTACGGGGATCATTAGGGGGATTTTTACCTTTATGTTCTTGTTGATAAAGTCTAATGGTAAACGGATCATATCCTAATTCCACTGGTATGCCAAAATGATCATCTAATTGGACTCCATCTACCTTATATTGCAGAATAACTTCTAACATTAATCCCTTAATCAATTGTTGGACTTCAGGATGAAAAGGATTTAACCAAGCCAATTGATTAGCTCTTTTTTGATAAGCAGATTGGCTCCATTTTTTTAATAAGTTCTTGGAATTATCTTTTTTTTGAGTCGTCAATTGATCTTGAAAAAATGTATTAATTGATCCTTGTTGACTATGGGTTAACCAATCTGGATGTTTTCTGGCTATTAATGAACTTTTAGGAATCATTAATCCATACTCAAACCAAGGAATAACTTGTAAACCTCGTTGATGACTTTCTTTGACAATCATACTTAATACATCAACATTTCCTCTTGTCCAATTTAATAAGGGTTCTTGAGACTCTCCAATCATTTCCTTAGCTAAACTACTCGGATAAAACGTATAACCTCGATTCCAAACAACAGGATAAATGGTATTAAAATGGAGTTCAGACAACTGCTTAATCACACGGTTAACACTACCTGGGAAAAATAAAACAGCGCTACTCACATTGGTTAACCAAACCCCTCGTCTTTCTTGGAATATAGGAAAAGCAACCACATTGGCTGATGATTCAACAATGGTTTCTGAAAGCAATACAACCAGCAAGATAATACAAGTTAAACCGATACAAATTAAGCGATTATGCCAAAGTGATAACTTTTTATTCATCATCCGCCCTCATGGAGACTCTCGCTTTTAGCGATGAGACGTGCCGTATAAACGCCTGGGGACACCCCAGGCGACAGGCACTTAGGAAATGAGGGGCATAACTTATATTGCATAGTTGTATCCATCCGCTTTGTGAATAAGTTTACAATATTTGTGGTTAATACCTTGAACTGTTTGGGTAGCAGTTTTGATGT
>JAAUYH010015203.1_pt1 | contig 35917 bp, 21 predicted proteins | sample 7278061 | NCBI WGS metagenome assembly JAAUYH01 (sample SAMN14350203, study PRJNA611818) | marine sediment metagenome | isolation source: surface marine sediment (0.6m) | place: French Polynesia: Moorea | collected 2018-08 | reverse complement strand
CGCACACCTACGAATTGAATACTATGGGGAACTAATGTCTTCTTTTAATCTAATACGTCATTTACAGTTAGTATTTCGGTGCTGAATAGTGCGTCACGTGGTTTCAGCCATCTTCCAGGACTCTCTGAACAGAAGCGACTATCCAGTATTTCTCCTGCATAATTTCGACCTATTAAAATTTATGCCCAGTGATTTTTTCTGTATTGAAAACGTAGACCAGTTCACTGAACTGCAATTTGCGTTATGGTAAGGAAGCCAGAAGTTTACTACGTTCGAGATTCGTCAAACAAATTTTAATTTTCCTGCTCCACGAGCAACCACCCAACGATAGGGGTCTTGTATAGTTTCAATTATTTGAGACAAAGGACGTACTCCTTTTCCAAGCTTTCCGGAACTGAGTTGAAAAAAACATAAAAGTTACAATCCCATACAAATGGAAACAAGATCAAATCAATCTCGCGCACAACATCAATCGAAATCCCCGAGCTCGCATCTCCTCAATTATCCGAAATCGCACATCCCGTTTGCACAATGATGGCATTCACTACGCCGTTCACAGGCGCGCGATTGCGCAGCCGAAATGGCACGAGCACCACTTCGCGTTCGCGTCTTCGCATGGTTGCTGCGCCAGAAAAGACGGAAGTGACGGTGGCACCCCTCCTTTTGCGCGCGGCACGCGGAGAAGAAGTTCCACGTCCCCCAGTATGGATGATGAGGCAGGCTGGTCGGTACATGAAAGTTTATCAGTCGTTGGCGAAGCGACATCCCTCTTTTCGAGAGCGTAGCGAGGTGCCGGAACTGTCAATTGAAATATCGCTTCAACCGTGGACCGCATTCCGTCCCGATGGCGTGATTCTGTTCAGTGACATCCTCACACCCCTGCCGGGGATGGGCGTTCCATTTGATATCCCCGATCGTGGCCCAGTCATTGATCCGCCGCTACGAACTCGTGCCGATATCGAAGCGGTGCATGAGATAGACAGCGAACGCACCGCCCCATTTGTCCGCGAAACATTGCAAGCGTTGCGCAAGGAAGTGGGCAACGAGGCTGCGGTACTAGGATTCGTTGGTGCGCCGTACACACTGGCCACTTATTGCATTGAAGGAGGTTCGAGCAAGTCATACACAGAAATTAAGAAGATGGCGTACACCGAGCCGGAGTTGTTGCATTCGCTGCTGAAGAAGTTTGCCAACAACATTGCGGATTACGCCATTTTCCAAATCGACGCCGGCGCCCAAGCGCTGCAAATGTTCGACAGTTGGGCGGGTCAGTTAGCGCCGATGGACTACGAGTTGTTCGCGGCACCTTACCAACGCATGGTTGTGGAGAAGGTGAAGGCCGCGCGTCCTGATGTACCATTTATTCTCTACATTTCTCAGGGCGGCGCCTTATTGGAACGTATGGCTGCCACCGGCGTTGACATCGTCAGCGTGGATTGGACGGTCGATATGGCCGAGGCGAGAGCCAGACTTGGCGATAAGGTCATGGTACAAGGCAACTTGGATTCCGCGGTGTTGCTCGGGTCCAAGGACGTGATTCGTGAGCGAACTCTTGACGTGATTAACAAGGCGGGGCGCACGGGGCATATCATGAACCTCGGTCATGGCGTCATGCCGATGACCCCGGAGGAAAATGTGGCGCATTACTTTGAGACTGTCCAGCAATTCAGGTGGCAGTAACGTCTCATGCGCGCACTGGTAATAGTTTGTTAACTGTGGCGAGTGTGGTACCGTTGGTGTGTGCGAAATTTGTGCGGTTGACGCGCCTGCGGTGTTTTGCGTGCGGATGATGACGTTGCGGCTGAATTACCGAACCCCCATGATTGTGACTATAAAACTCGGACAACTTTTTCTTATTCAATCTGAACGTCGGCGTAGTATTGTCACTTTAATATTCTTGCATTGACAGTGAGTTCATTCGCTGGAATGATTTCCCTCTTGAAAACGCAGGCAGACAAGTCAGATGCACGTTCAGATAGGCAGGCTTCGTCCTCCGAGTACCAAGTCTTTCTAGCAAGTGCTTTGGCCGCGTAAATAACGGACCCCCAATACTTATTAGCCAATCACTTCTCGAAAAAGAGAAGATCAACGATGCTGTAAGCGCTACACGTTGAACACGTACGTATTTACCTCGTGGCCTCGGACGGCGACCGCGCATCCTCCGTATCATTGTGTAACCCAAAAGCTTGCCATTGAAGGACAGGCGCCATGGAGGGTGGCCAGGTCGCTCCCGCAAAGGAGCACAGAGCGTCCAGAAAAAAGGGTGCGAAGAAAAAGACCTCGGAGCGCAAACAGGCTGTCGCGAAACCCGGTGCCCTCGCACGACGTATCCGTTTGGCGGCCGACCGCTCTGAGAAGCGCCAGAAAAACCCGACCGCCCCCATCGACCGCACCGGGGGCGATGCAGCGCCCAGACTGGTTGCAGTTGTGGGACCATCCGGCGTGGGAAAAAGCACAATCATTCGGAATCTCGTGAAGCATTACTCAAAACGCCGACTACCCGCCGTTGTCGGCCCCGTCACCATTGTGTCGGGTAGCAAGCGTCGGCTCACGTTTCTGGAAGTTGGTGGTGACCTTTCATCCATGATTGACGCCGCGAAAATCGCCGACCTGGTGCTTCTCGTGGTCGACGCGAGCTACGGGTTCGAGATGGAGACTTTCGAGTTTCTCAACGTTTGCGCCGCGCATGGCATGCCAAAGATGATTGGCGTTCTCACGCACCTGGACGACATGAAGGATGGGAAACAAGTGCGCAAAATGAAGAAGAAGTTCAAGGACCGCTTCTGGGCGGAATTGTACGACGGCGCGAAATTGTTCTACTTATCCGGCATAACTACGAGTGGCGATTATCTCGACCGTGAGGTCCTAAACCTTGCGCGCTTCATCTCAGTCACGAAGTATGCGCATATCCGATGGCGCTCTGAACATCCGTATGTGCTTGCCGACCGCGTCGAAGACATCACCGATAAAACAGCCCCTGACACGAGCAATCGCCGAATCGCTGCGTTTGGGTATTTGCGTGGAACTCCGCTTCGTTTGTCGACCGCCGGCTGGCGAGTTCATGTACCGGGCATTGGTGACTTGACCGCGGAGAATGTGGAAATATTACCAGATCCTTGTCCGCCGCCCGACGCGGCGTTCAATGATGAGGATGGTGAAAATGAAAACGGAAAAGGCAAGAAGCCGAGGCGAATCGGACAACGCGAACGCCTCATTTATGCGCCGATGGCGCCTCAAGTCGATGGCATTTCTTATGACCGCGATGCTGTGTACATCGACTTGCCGAAAGAAAATATTCGTTTCTCCAAAAAAACTGATCTCTTCAACGCGGGTGCGGACGGTAGAGCTGCTTCTGCAATTGGGGAGGGCACTGATGGAGAGGAATCATCGGATGGAGAAGGCGAAATCATGGTAAAAGACCTTCAAGATACCGACGTTCCGATGGACCAGCGCTTGGCGGGTGCGAGTCTGCAGTTGATTAAGGGCGGAAAGAAAATTGTGTCGGAACAGTTTGATGATGGGCGTGTGAGGCGGAAAGTCGTGTTTCCGTTAAGTGAAGAAGCAGAGGCTGATGAGTCTGACGCAGAGGATTCTGATGATGATGACGGTTCGTCAGGAGACGACGAAGTAGCTGAGCCCAACGAAAATAGCGCGGAAAATGTTGGAGACGACGATAAGAGCGCTAGTGAGGAGGATGAAGAAAGTGGTGATGAAGATGAATCTGAGGAGGACGAAGGCGAAGAAGAGCGGTCAGCGAGACGCTGGAAGAACAAGATGCTTGATGCATCGAATAATCGGTTCGCGACAACCGTGTCTGCAAGCAAAGTTCTTGCGAAATACATCTATGGTGATGCGAAGGGAGGACTAAAGCCTTCAGGTGACCAAAAAGAACAAACAAAAGATGGGTCCAAGGATGGAAAGAAAAATGATGAGTTTGAGCAGGACGATGGTGAAAATGATTTCTTCCGACCAAAACGACCACGCACTTCAGGCGGTCTGGGTTCAAATGGAGTTTACGAATTCCCAAGTACAGCACTAGATGACATGACTCGACCGGTTCCTGGTATTGCGAGAGATTGGGCCAATGATGAAAATCTATGCAGCAAACTACGCCTGTACAGATTCGGAACTGGAGCCAAGGATTTGATGAATGCAAATCATGGTGGGGACAACGACAATGACGAAGTTGTGGATGGTGATTTCGAAGATTTGGAAACTGGTGAAGTTCATCGGGCGGCAGGTAGTGTGAAGGAGGGCGATGAAAACGACAGTGAAGGTGATGAGGAAGATATGGACGAACTTCGGAAGAAGAAAATTCTGAAGAAGCAACGATTTGACGCCGAGTGGGACGAGGGTGGTGTTCGAGGAGATGCAGCAGATGAAGAGAATGGCGCGCCCCAAGCTCCGGATACGAGATCTCGTGCGGCTGCGCGTTATGCAGAACAAGAGCCAGATTTCCGAAAACTAGAGCAGGAACGAATGGATAAATTGAGAGCCGAAGAATTGGCTGGATTGGATCGTGAAACAAGACAAGCACTCGAGGGTATATCACCAGGCCGATATGTTCGAATGGTGTTGGAAGAAGTGCCTACCGAGTTTATGCAATATTTCAACCCGAACAACCCGGTTATTGTTGGGGGACTTAAGCCATCTGATGACGAAGGTATGACGTTTATCCGAGGAAGAATACGACGGCATCGATTCAAGCGAGGAGTATTGAAATCCAATGACCCAGTCGTGATGAGTATTGGGTGGCGACGCTTTCAGTCGATGCCAATTTACGACACCGAAGATCAAGGTGGCCGACGGCGATACCTGAAATATACCCCCGAATTTTTGCACTGTAACGCTACGTTCTTCGCGCCCCGAGTGGCACCAGGTGCAGGTATCGTGATGTGTCAAACACTGGGCCGAGAGAAGGCGAGTTTCCGCATCGCTGCAACCGGTGTTGTAACCGAATTGGACTCGACGTTTAATGTAGTCAAGAAGTTGAAGTTGGTGGGCGAGCCGTACAAGGTCTTCAAGAATACAGCGTTTATTAAGGGAATGTTCAACTCTGAATTGGAGGTGTCGCGATACATTGGAGCGAGCTTGCGAACAGTGAGCGGAATTCGCGGTTCTATCAAGAGGGCGATGTCGGAAAGAGCGCGTGGAGCGTCTGAAACCGGCGACGATGGACGGCGATATCCAGGTGGATTCCGAGCAACATTTGAAGATAAGGTGCTGCTCTCGGATATTGTATTTTTGCGGGCATGGGTGCCGGTAATGGCACAGAAGTATTGCAGTATGGCAACCACACTACTTGACAAAGACAGACTACGTGATGGCGATTGGCGTATGCGGACAACGCGAGAAGTTCGAGAAGCGAGGCAATTGCCGATTCCGACACGAGTTGATTCGCTGTACAAAGAAATCGAAAGAACCGACCCCAAATTCTCGAAGCTACGAATTCCGAAACAACTGGAGAAGGAATTGCCGTACGCGACCAGACCGAAGGAGTTTATCGCGAAGAAGAAGAAGGTGTGGACGAATGAACGGAAGAAGGCGACGCATCAAGAGCGCGCGGTGGTGCTGGAACCGGAGGAGAAGAAACAACGCAAGTTCGTGGAGTACTTGCACAGTATTCGGGGCGAGAGAGACCGAAAGAAGAAGGAGAGCAAGAAGCGAAGCAGAGAGAGAAGGGAACGGGAGATGAAGAAAGCTGATGAGAAACACGCGGAAGCGACCCGAGCGAACAAAAAGCGCAAGTTTGCGCTTGAGGGCGCGAACAAGAAACGCATGGAACAGAAGAGGACGGGCGATGACGATTAGGGATAGTGCCAGATCAACGCAGTAAATTAACTATGTCTAGTGTTGCATTTTGTAATGGCTATTGTGCGAAATAGTTGACGGGACAACATCGAGGAGCGAAATGTGGCTGTTGGGTCGTAATAGACTTCCGTGCGATGTATTGTACAATTAGCTCCAATGAAGGCAGGGCAGCGTCAACAAGAAGAAAGTTATTTTGCTGCCATATGAAAAGCGAGTGTTAATGCATTTCTCGAGTACGGCACAGCTGATTGCACTGGTATTCGACATCAACTAGCTACGATAGCGAGAAAGGTTTCTATGAACCAATAGCTCGGCTGGGGCTCGGATAAACGACGAAAATGGAACTGTATGCAGACTTCGGAGGGGTCGAGACGAGGGAAGCTCGCTTCGTATCCCCCCAGTCCACGTGTTGTTCCCATTGAATCGATACTCGTGGAACTCAGGTTTCCAGCACGCAGCAGTTCATATCAATAGCTACCAAAAGATAGTTCGATAAAAGAAGATGCGGCACATAAAACAATAGACCCACTGCAATAAGTAGTTGGGCAGTGACAAAGACAAAAACTTGGAACTTATGCAAGTCAAGGTTTATTTTTTGGGCGGGTCGGGGAACGGAGGGACGGCGACGAAGGCGTCGTGAAGCGTGGTCAACTCGCGGTTTCGCTCAGTGAACTCGGTATCGAACTGGCGGCCACGACGTCAGCAGGTTGTGTGTAGGACGACGCGAAGCCCGGGTGACTACGCACCTCTTGGCGTGTCGCCGCGATTGTCGCGCTCACCGCGTCGCTCGCACGGCGCAGGTCCTCGAGCAGCGCGAAGCCCACCACCCCGCTGCCGATCGTAGCGCCCAGCGTGAACGCGCGCAAGCTCGAGCGCAGCGCCATTGCAAGATGTCAGTTGGGTAGACGATGAAACGAGTATCGTTGCGGTATTGGCGGTCGAACGGAATATTATTGTTTCGAAATATGGCAATTCCGGGCTTCTCAGATACGAAGTTCTGTGGCGGTCCGTCCCCCGATGGCGTATCAAATTTTCGTCGAACTGTGGTTTTGGATACTCTACAAAGACATCTATGCCTCACATCCAGATTCAACTATCTTGCTCCATGTCGCTCGCAAGGCGGAAAGGCGCACCTCTCACATCTCGAGGAGCACAGCTGACGAGAAATGCGGATTTCCAATTAACGAAGGATCGGACTGTAAGATGGTCACAATCCCCAATTAGAGCCGAAGACGCCGGCCATTTTGTGTAAGTACGCGCTGAATCGCCAATTGCATTACGAACATCGAACCATCCACCAACACAGCATCGTTGTTACGTCGTCGCCCACCGCCTGCGTATCTACACCGCACCATGGTACTCATCGAAGAGGGGAGCACAATAAACGGGGTCGCGGCAGCCGTAGCTGCCATCCCGACTGCGGAATCCCTGGAGGCGGCGGAGAAGGCGGCGACGGAGGCGAAGAAAGGCGCCGAGGCGTCGGCTACATCGGAGGCACCAGCCGCGGAGTCCGCCGACGCCGCGGAGAAGGCGGCCGCGCGGAAGGCGGCAAAGGAGGCGAAGAAGGCGGCCAAGGCCGCGAAGGCGGCGGCGAAAGCGAACAAAGCGGCGTCGGCCGGCAAGAAGAAGATGGGCAACCGCGACGGCATGGAGGTGCGCAAGGCCGACGACTTCGGCGCGTGGTACAGCTCGGTCGTGGTGAAGACCGAGATGATCGAGTTCTACGACATTTCGGGCTGCTACATCCTACGCCCCTGGAGCTACGCGATCTGGGACGCCATTCGCGACTTCTTCGACCCCAAAATCAAGGCCACCGGCGTGCAGAACGCCTACTTCCCCCTGTTCGTGTCGAAGAAGCGCCTCGAAACCGAAGAGGACCACATCGAGGGCTTCGCGGCCGAGGTCGCGTGGGTGACGAAGAGCGGGTCCACGGAGTTGGAGGAGCCCATCGCGGTCCGTCCCACTTCTGAAACTATCATGTACCCGGCGTACGCGAAGTGGATTCGCTCCCATCGTGACCTCCCGTTGAAATTGAACCAGTGGAGCAACGTCGTGCGTTGGGAGTTCAAGTACCCGACGCCGTTCATTCGAAGCCGCGAGTTCTTGTGGCAGGAGGGACACACGGCGTTCGCGACGAAGGAGGAGGCGGACGAGGAGGTGCTGGTGATTCTGAACTTGTACGCGGCGATTTATGAGGAACTACTGGCAGTGCCGGTGGTGCGCGGACGCAAGAGCGAGAAGGAGAAATTCGCGGGCGGCTTGTACACCACCACCACGGAAATTTTCGTGCCGGCGAATGGGCGCGCCATCCAGGGTGCCACGTCGCATTGCTTGGGCACGAACTTCAGCAAGATGTTCGAAATCGAGTATGAGACGGCGGAGCAGAAGAAGGCGAACGTGTGGCAAAACTCGTGGGGGCTCAGTACTCGTTCTATTGGTGCGATGATCATGGTTCATGGCGATGACGATGGGCTGGTGCTGCCGCCGCGTGCGGCGCCGGTGCAGGTTGTTGTCGTGCCGATTCAGAGGAAGGGAAGCGAGGAGACAGTGTTGAATGCGGCGCGGGATCTCGCAAAGGAACTGAAGGATGCAGGGATTCGCGTAGAGGCGGACCTCCGTGAGGACAAGAATCCGGGTTGGAAGTTCAATTATTGGGAGCTGAAGGGTGTGCCGTTAAGACTGGAAATCGGTTTGAGAGATATTGAAAGTGGGAGCGTGATGGCGACGCGAAGGTGTGATCGAGGGAAGAAGACATACGAGAGAAGTAGTGTCGTCGAGGCGGTGACGACGGAACTTGACGATATCCATGCCACAATGTACAAGAAGGCGAAGACGGAACGAGATGAACACATCTTGAGAGCGGAAACGTGGGATGAGTTCACTCAGGCGTTGCAGAAGCGTGCAATGATCATCGCCCCGTGGTGCGATGAGATTGACTGTGAGAAGGATGTGAAGACTAGAACTGCCGCCCCGGCTGAGGGTGAGGCCGTACCCGCGGAGCAAGTGGATCAGCGTGCGTTGAGCGGAAGTGCGAAGACATTATGTATTCCTTTCGAAGATGAACTCACGAAGATGGGCGTAGAAGAAGAGATTGGCGACCGCTGTTGTTTTGCGTGCGAAAAAATGGCGACCAAGTTCACCCTGTGGGGCCGCAGTTATTAGGCACTGGCTGCTCGCGTGCGTGCGAGCGAAATTACGTAAACTTACTTTAATGCTCTATGTGCTGTGGTTCGGTGCGCACACTTCATTTCATTCCGTTGTTTCTTCGTTGACGTACCAATACTTGGGATCGTTCTCTCGGTACGTTGGATTGAGCGTTGAAAATCAGGACTTGCAACCAAGTACTTGGATGGCAATGACCCGTTAATCGCTAATGATACATTTATTATGCTGCAGTTAGATGACGAATGAACAGGAATGAAACCTTTGTGCAGGAATTGTGCGTTGTTTCAACTTACGCAAGAGTTGCGCGATAGTGATACTCAAGAAAAGGTTGATCGAACTGTAAAAATGCATTTTTGCAGATATACTGTCCAATAAATCCAGTGGATCAATTCGTCGTCGCGCCCCTGAATCTTGAGGCACAATGGCACCCGCGAGTGCAACCCAGGAATCTACTGTATCGTTAAATGAGGAGCTTCTCGCCGCAGCAGCGGGTACGGGTGAAGACGCACTAACGGAAGTGCGGCGTCTTCTACGCGCCGGGGCGGACGTGTGGCATCAGGAGGAAGCGGAGGGCAAAAGCGCGTTGATGGTAGCGGCAGGTAAAGGTTCGTATGACATCGTTGACGAGCTTCTCCTGCGCGGGTCGCCCTGGTGTGCGCTAGATAGGTTTGGCCGATGCGCGGGTGAATACGCGTTACAATTGCAAAGCGAGGAGGGACAACGTATCGTGGACCGTCTTGTGAATGCGGGTGTGCAGGCGGAGCTACTGTTCCGTGCACTGCAAAGTTCTGATGTGAAGTTGGGAAAGGAAGGCGAAGAGAACAAGAAACCGCGTATGTATCTCACGTCGGAGGTGCGGTACGAAAGTGGGGATTTACTAGATGTGGAGAATCGCGGCGTGATGATGCAATGGGAACGGCCGTTGATGGAGGCGCACGCGGCGGTGTTGTGCGAGCACGAGGAAGACGAGAAGGAGGGGGGCGTGGACGTGTTGAATGTCGGGTTTGGGCTGGGTCTGATTGACACGGCGTTTCAAAGCCACGGCGTTCGCACGCACACGATTATCGAGGCGCACCCCGACTTGCACAAGAAGATGATTGCGGACGGGTGGGCGGACAAGCCGGGCGTCCGCATCGTCTTCGGGCGCTGGCAGGACCACGTGCACGCAATCGGCGACTTCGACGCGGTGTTTTTCGACTCGTTCGACGACGTGGCCGACATGGACGAGTTCCACGTGCACCTGCCCAAGCTCGTCCGGCCCGGCGGCTTGTACTCGTACTTCAACGGCGTCTGCGCCAACAACATCTTCTTTCAGGGCGTCGCGTCGCAGCTCATTGTGACCCTGCTGCGCGACCGCGGCTTCGAGGGCACGTACACGGCGATGCAGGTGAAGTGCACGGGCGACGCGGGCTGGGCAAACACCAAGTTCCGTTACTTTAATTCAGATGTATATTACTTGCCCTTGTTCAAACGTGTCTCGTAAAGCGCTACATCCGTTTACGCGCTCGTGTCTTTGTCGGCGCCTTCGCCGGAGTTGAGCTCGGCGTAGCGACGAGAAATCCACGAGTACTTGTCCACAATCATCTCGAGCCGCTTCTGCAGCTGCCTGCATCGCTTCCTCGATTGCTCGGCCAACTTCTGCGCTCGCGCAAGCTCTTGTCCCACGTCGGGGGTCTCGCGACTGCAGTTCTCGCACAACGCGCGTTCGACAAGCAGTACGGCCTGCGCGATATCCGCCGATGCTTTCTCGACCTTGCGCACCGTTGACTCGCGCCGCGCCTCCAGCCTCCGCATGTGTTCGAGGTACTCTTCTGCAGACTTGGTGCAACGTGGACGTCCAGTTCTCATCGTTGCTGTGATGTAGTCGTGCAGTCGCGATTCACTTGTTGTTGAGGTGAGCGAGGCGGTTGGAAGTGTTTCAGAATCAGGGCATTGCCATGCGACAGATAAAGGGTTCACGTTTGTGAGTCAACGGAACTAATTGTGCCGTTTACGAGTGGCACAACAAGTAGTTTAGACAGGATGAGAAGTAGCACGTCGTTTCAACGCCACGCAATTAAACGGGCAAGTCAGTTTATTGTTCTTTCCATCTTAACGTGAACAGCCGTTCGTGAGGATGAGTTCAATTTTCGCCGGATCACGCAATCCGACCGCAACCGCCGCATCTTGCCCATAAAAGTTGTCTTCGTCGAGCACTGCCGCGTGAAGCTCCGCATGCGCCGTCGCGATGTTCCTCGCCACCGCCAACTGCGCACGATGTCGCGCGCGCACGTTGCTGATTTTCACCACTGACGGCGGCTGCAACGCATCGATACTTCCGAGCACGCTCCCGCCGAATAGCATGGCATAAAAGTTCTTCACTGCGATAGCAAGCGACTCTGTATCCATGCCTGGCACTCGACTAAGTGGCATGTTCAGCTCCGAGTTTGCCGCATGTTCCCTCAATATACGAACACGATCCGCCAGCCCGCATCTTCGCAGAACAATCGTCGTTGAAAGTGCGATGTATTCGTCAATAGCAGCATCCGCTGCACTTGCTAGCCGTTGCACCCGGTCCGCTGCGAACGCGTACACAGCTAGGGGAGCTCGCATACTTTCGAAACAGTTCGCCAAGAAGATACGCTGGTCTACCGGCGCGAGTGCCGTAGCGCTCATACGTTCACACAGCGACACCAGCGGAGTGACAATGACTTCGAGTACGGCGGAAATATGCGCCGCACGAGCATCTTCGGGTACCATGGAAGCGTCTAAAGTCGCCATAATCTCATCGAGTCGCGTCATGGATTGATGAACCGCTTGAGGCGGAAGCAGCGTGTCCGCTGGTCCGACGCCGGAAGAATGGAACGACTCCATCTTCGCCTTCCACGCCGAGAAGAACGCGTACATCGCCAAAGTGTTACACTCCATGAGCGTCTCGGCAAATGCAGTCTTGGAGCCCAATAGCTTCTCCATCATGTGCGCGTAGAACTCGAGCACCGAGGCAATGCGATACAAAACAACGACCGGCTGCGGCGTTTCGAGGGCTTGTTCGAAGCGAATTCGAAACGGTCGGCACAGCGCGTCGAACACGGTGTTGAGCACTTTCAGCGCGAGTTGCTCATTGTGCTCTCGCGCCGCATCTTCCGAGGGGCCGTCTTCCTTGCCGCGTTCTGCCGCGTCTGTAGTGAACAATCGAGCGACCAGCTCTTTCTCGGATGCCAATGCTTGATGAATCCACGCCAACATATCGTTCGTGTATCGCAACGGATCGTGCGCATGCAACTCGATGGGGCGTGGTATCCCCCCGGGTCCGCCGTGCGTTAGCGCACGCACGAAGCGTGAGACGAGCGATGCACGCCTGGCCGACCCCACTTCTTCCGCACACGACCGCAGCAACGCGGGTCGTGCTCGCAGCGCGCGAATCGCGCTTCGCAACAAGGCGGCATCCTCCTCGCGCTCGTCGGCGTCGACATCGAGGGTGCCGCATTCCTTGTGAACGAATCGGAACACTTTTTCGTAAGCCTCTTCCCGCGTCGTAGCCGCCATTTCGAGGGCTTCCAGACCAGCACGCTGACTATGCGCGCGAAGCAATACTCGCGACTGCGCGTGAATATGCTCGACTCGCTTAAGCGCTGCTAAGAAATCGGCATTCACAATGTCGCCCTTCAGCGCGGCGGTTTCCGATTCCGTGAGAACGAAACGGTCGGCGAACGACACGCACACCACCCTTCGGCGTGCGGCGGAAGTGGCGCGCGCGCGCAGGTCCGCAGTTTGCTCGACGATATCCGATGCGGCGGTGCGCGCACCGGAAAGGCGTGTGGATAACGACGAGAGGTCGGTCTGCATCGACGCCACTTCGGAGCGCACGGTTCGCAGTGCAGTCTGAGCGGCGTTGAAGGCGGATAACACCTCTGCGGAACGCTCCACAGCCCGCCGTTGTAAGATGCGCGTGAGATCTCGTTTCGCGGCGGCGGTGTTTGGCAGTGAAAGCTCGGAGACGTCGTGCACGGCATCGAGCAGGGCGGCGGATTCAGCTGGTGCATCAGAATCCAGAAGAAGGCGCAGCCTGCGTACCGCCCATGATGGTGGATTTGTGGCTTCGTCGGCCGGGAGCGCGTCAACGGCGGTCGTCGTCATCTTCTAGATAGAAGTTGACTACATGCGGCGCACGCTCTCAACTTGCAAAAGAAAGTATTCACACATGAATCAATATTTGGTGTCAGCGAATCAATAATTTCACATATTTTTCGATTGTTCTAGTAAGGATTGACATTCTAAACCAAGTCGTGAGTACAGTGCTCGGTCCTACCGTAACTTGAATGTCGCATCAGTGCGAGGTACAGAACTCTACACACAGTGTGAAGCTATGCTTCAGGAGTGAAGCAGAGATAAGTCGTCTTGTTCACGAAATGTTTTGAGAATTATTCAGGCCATTTGTAGAAAGCTGTAGGAAAGAAACCGCATTTATGAAACACTAATTTAGCTTCTCTTCGTAATTCACTGCATCCATCTCGACAATACAATATCCAAGGCGCATATCTCGTTTCGTGCCAACTGCCGCAATGGAGGCGATTAAAGTAGGGCCCGCCGATTTTCCTGCGTTCGTCGCTGGTGAGAAAGGAGCACCCGCCGTGATCGTCGTTCAGGAGTGGTGGGGGGTGACCGACGTAATCAAGGAGCATGCACTGCGCATCTCGCAATCTGGTTATCGTGTGTTAATCCCCGACATTTACAAGGGCAATATTGGCGTGAATGCCGAGGAAGCGCATCACTTGATGACCAATCTCGACTTCGACGCGGCGATAGTGGAAATCGAACAAGCGGCCGCGTATCTCAAGGCTGAGGGCAGTGCGAACGTGGGTATTGTTGGATTCTGCATGGGTGCTTCGCTCTTGTTCGGTGCACTTTCCAAGTGCGCGGACATCAAGTGCGGTGCGCCGTTTTACGGATTCAGAGAGCAGTTTTTCGATGCTGCAGCACTCAAGGACAAACCGATAGAAGGACATTTCGGCGCTCTGGATACAATGGAAGGTTTCTCAGACCCGGAGACGGGGAAGAAAATTGAAGCTGACCTCAAGGCGGCTGGCAGCGAACATGCGACAGTGTACATATACGATGATGTTGGCCATGCTTTTCTGAATACATCCCCTTCGCCATTCGAGTCATTTGAGGATCGCAAGGAGAAATCAGGGATGCCGCCTTACAACAAACAAGTAGCGGAAGTTGCGTGGGGTCGACTCATTGCTTTCTTTGATAAGTGGCTCAAGTAATTCGTGTTTGCTTTGTGTAAAAAGTTGAAGTGCACAGATGTTTACTCTGGCGCAATCTCAAAACAAATTCGCCACACTCAACTGTGTTTATTCAAGCAGGATACGTTTTGAACATCCCTCGATTCAATACCCCGTGAGCAGTCTACCAGGTAATACAATGTGCTAAAATTAAAAGCTAAAATTAATGAATAAGTTCAACATAATGTGATCTCCGAAAGCAAACAAAATAACAGACGGTGAGTACAAAACCGTGACCATTTCTTCATTAGGGAGTAGCGCCGACCCTGAGCAACAAACTGCAGGATTTGCGACATATTTTTCTATGCCACAGCAATGAATAAAGCAGCTTTGCACGTCAATCACAAAATGAGTATGGTGCCATAAATCTTTCGAATCTCACAAGTAGATGAAGCCTCGAAATATCACTATTTGGACGAAGTTGTTCATAGCTACATGCGACTAATAGAATGCGCTCTATGAGAATTTGATTTGAGTCTTGGTACTAGTAGAACCTTCTTTGGCTTCCGTAAACTTTTGTAGAATCAAATATGTTTCTCTGTCTTCGATGAAGATTCGGAGTAGTCAAAACTTTAAATTATGCCTCATCTTGTTTTGCATATTTTTGATACTATCTTCTAATGATGTGACAAATTCGAATAGTTTTCACGAAGAACTACTTAGTGCCTTCGTTGGTAGAGGCAATATAGATAAATGACGCGAGTCAATACTAGAATTCCTGAAATTAGAATTATCAAAAACCAAGGAGATGAAATTTTCATCAACGTAACTAGTGAGTTTTTGTGTTCGAAATATTTGAGTTTATTACTGGGATCAGAAAAATTGAGAAATTGGTTGATGGTGAGCAATCTGTGCAAACTGTATATTGAAGAGAAAAACTTTACATGTAATTGTCTTATAAGAGGTTGTTTTCCCAAATTTGTGGACACGGCTTATGGCAACAGAGAAGTATAAATGCAAGTACCGTGAAAAAATATAGTTCGAAGATAAGTAACATCAAACTGAACTGTAGATAGCGTGATCGTTCAACGCCCACAAGATGAAACTATTAATCCGTCTAGGCTGGAACTGCTTTTAAAAATATTTCTATTGCAAAAAGTTGTAAACTCTAGCCGCTAGCAGGGCTAAGCTTTAGTCTTTTTGATAAATTACTACGAAATAGGTATCTTATCTTCAATTATTATTTATGCCCGGCCGTTAGGAAATAAAAGGAAAAACGAGTAAGAAATGTCAAGCTACTACAACAGCTTCATGTCGAGAAATCGGGTAAGTAATTGATGCAATTATTTCTGAATCTTTGCTCAACTAATTCTGCAAAAGCAAAAAAGAATTGAATACGTCAATGCATATTTGCAGAAGTTGTAGAAGCGGAATAAAGAAAGATTTACCGCCTCTAGGAAAATTGAAAATTGGTATGTTTCCAAACAATTTTAGGTTGTATTGAAATGGTCAAATTTGTGATAATTTATACGTAATTTAGTGTCTATGCAACACATAAGTTGATTGCTCTTCCGAATTACCTATGCATTTATTTATTTTTGCTTTGGTCTCATTGGTTGAATTCACGTTTAGGATGTTTTCGCCGGTGAGCAGGAGGACAGTTAATATCAAATAATCAAAGGGTAGTGCCCGTAGGACTCAGCTTTATTGTTTCCTTCAACATTATAATTTTCTTTTTCTAACATATTCGGCCAAGATTATTCTAGGCTTGTACCAGTGACTACAGTTTGGGCATGAAATCCACACTCACTACGAGGGCATGCTATTCTAGTTCCGAATGTTCCCATCCAGAGCAGTTGTATTGTGTCGAATCTTCTGTTCATTTCCCAATGGTATACAGTCTATATAACTGGAGTTATAGGAAGCAGGAATGAATGGAGTGTATTTTTGGAAAGCGTGATCAAATTAGGAGTAGCAACGCGTCACAAATGAGTAGATTGGTGGGAAGAGGCATCCTCAACTTGAATAATCTCGAAATATTCAAGAAGAGTATTCCACTCGTATTATATTATTTGCGTTAGAAAGTATCCAAAGCATTGTTAGCACTATGCATTGGTACAATGGATAGACGAGATCGCGTATATGTTATATATACACGATATTTTGGGTGGAAAACTGCAATACATTTCTAGATTTGCAAAACAGATAAAAATGGGCTATCTACACTAAATTATCGTGTCGTCAAAGTTTTTGCAAAGTGTGGTGTACAAAAGAATAAGCAATAATCTAAATTTTGGAACTTGTAAGTTGGGGATTGGTAGGAATTCATTACAGTGGGAAGAAAAACAACGTTAAGAACTAATGGAGAGAAAGGCAAATGCCTAATAACTACACTGTAACTTTCCGTAAATACCGTTAATAGGGCTAAACCAATAAAGGGCAGGCAAGTATTAAACTGACAGCGGAAGTAATAAACCGTTCGCTATGTAATACACCAGCCAGCGAATGCCAAGTGCCAATTGCAGCTTTTCCGTTTTGGTCCAACTGGCGCAATCCAATAAGATTAAAGACATCACTCCATTACGCGACACACAGCGCACGCAGCTTCAACATCAACTTGCACCCCCGCGTTTCATTCAAGCGAGGGACCCAAGTCGTGTGCCCTTTTCTCATCGATCTGTGGCACCCCACATCGTGTGGCCTCCCCCGTCCGACTCGAGCCATCCGCCATGGGTTCCCTCTTCCGCTCGGAGAGCATGTCGCTCCTGCGCCTCTACTTCGAACGCAGTGCCGCCCGCACCACCATCGACGAACTCGGCTCCCTCGGCTTGGTCCAGTTCGTTGACCTCAACCCTGAGCAAACTAACTTCGGGCGCGCGTTTTCCGCCAATGTCGCGCAGTGCGATGACATGGCGCGTCGTGTCCGTTACCTACTGGAACAAATCGACGCCGATGAGAGCATCGAGACTCCTGAGCTTGGTTTCGCCCCTGCCGATTACTCTGTCAGAGCACCTGCAGTTCGTCTTGACGACTTGGACAACCATTTGTCTGAACATGAAAGTGCGTTGGTACAGATGAATGCACACTTCGAAGCGCTGCAAGTACAGGAATCGGAACTAATCGAACTTCGATATGTCCTGGAGAAGGGTTCGCAATTCTTCACTGATGCGCCTCGTCTGACGCAAGCTGCGTATGGGACTGTTGGACTCATGTCGGGTGAGGGTAGTGCAGGACCTATGTCGTCGATATTCGGAGAAGGAATGAGTCCGCTTCCTGGCTCTCGAGGTGCCAACAACTACACTCCTTTTGCGGGTGAAGGCGAGGATGCTGCGGGTACTGCTCCAAGCGCTCTATTATCCTATTTTGCTGGTGTTATTCCCAAGTCGAAACAAAGTCCATTTGAACGCGTGCTGTTCCGGGCCACTCGCGGAAATTGCTTCGTCCGCTTTTCTGACATTCCTGAGCCTCTGTTGGACCCGGCCACATCCGAACGTGTGGAGAAGGCTGCGTTCATGGTGTTCTACTCGGGTTCGGAGGTGAAGGCGAAGGTCGCTAAAATTTGTAACGCTTTTACTGCTAACCGTTATCCTTTCCCTGATGATGTGGATGCGCAAATGGCTGCCTACCGTCAATGCCGTGAACGACTTGCTGACCTCGAGAAAGTTATTTCGGTTTCCATGTCACAGCGTCGTTCATTGTTGCAAAATGTGGCAACTGACCTCGCGTTGTGGGATGAGAAGATTCGTCGTGAGAAGGCGGTCTACCATCATTTGAACATGCTCAACTATGACACTTCCAACTCCCTGTTCATTGCCGACGTGTGGACGCCGACTTTTGCTATTCCGGAAGTTCGCTCCTCGTTGAACGTGGGACGAGCTCGTGCCCAAGCTCAAGTTCCATCAGTATTGGAAGAGCGACCGATTGGGAAGAACACCCCTCCGACGCACTTCAAACTCAACAAATTCACACAAGTGTTCCACAGCATTGTTGAGTCGTACGGTGTGGCTAATTATCAGGAGGTGAACCCCGCGCCATTCACGGTCGTCACTTTCCCATTCTTGTTCGCTGTTATGTTTGGAGATGTCGGCCATGGTGTGCTCATGACTCTCTTCGCTCTGTACGTTGTGCTTAATGAGAAGCGAATGGTGCGAAGAAAGTTGGACGAGTTCATGCAGACATGCTACGATGGTCGATACATGCTGCTGCTCATGGGAATATTCTCAATCTTCACGGGATTCATTTACAATGAATTGTTCGCAGTCCCGATGAATCTGTTCGGTTCGCGTTGGGAATACCCCAAGGATGCGATGATGGCGTGTGGTATTGACAATTGCGCGGTTCCGGAAGCAGTGAAGAACCCGTTGAAGCCATACCCGTTCGGGTTTGACCCCATTTGGAAAACCAGTCAGACAGGTCTCCTCTTCTTTAACTCGTACAAGATGAAACTGTCGATTGTGTTTGGTGTCACTCAAATGGTTCTCGGTATCTGCATGTCGTACTTGAACGCGAAGCACTTCAAGAATCCGCTTGACGTGTGGTACGTGTTCATTCCGCAGATGATCTTCCTGAACGCCATTTTCGGATATCTCGTCATCCTTATCATCCTTAAGTGGACTACAAATTGGGATTCGGATGCGTGCCGTGCCGATCCGAACTGCTTGGCGCCTGACCTCAAATCAGTTTTGATTAATATGTTTATGGCACCCGGCTCGTCGGTGGAGATGGGACAATTGTACAAGGGTCAGGAAATTGTCCAGCCTCTCCTAGTGCTCGCGGCGTTAATTGCGGTTCCTTGGATGTTGTTCCCCAAGCCACTCATTCTGCGAGCGCGTCATCAACAAAAGATGAAGGACGCATACCGGCCGGTGGCTGATGAAGGCGAAAATGAAGGTGCGGCACTTCTCGCCGGTGGAGACCGCAGCGACGGAGATTTGGAGAATGCTACTCCGGAGAATTCTCTTGTCGTCGATGGCGATGGTGCTGAAGACGAGGAAGAGTTCAATTTTGCCGATATGTTTGTGAATCAGATGATTCATACGATTGAATTTGTGCTCGGGGCTATTAGCAACACGGCCTCGTACCTTCGATTGTGGGCTCTTTCTCTTGCGCATGCGGAGTTGTCGGATGTGTTCCTCGAGAAGCTACTGTATATGACGATGGAAAGTGGAAGCACCATCGCCATGGTTATCGGCTTCTTCATGTGGATTGGCGCGACTCTCGGTGTGCTCATGTTTATGGAGTCGCTCAGCGCATTCCTTCACGCTCTTCGACTGCATTGGGTGGAATTCCAAAACAAGTTCTATAACTTGCACGGCGATGGTAAGAAGTTCGAAGCTTTCGACTATCGAAAGCTCGGAGCGGAGGAATGAGCGCTATCATGATGGGGCGGGTAGGACTTGAGGTGGTTGTGGGAAGGGCGAAGTATTGGTTTTCCCTTCGATTTTGAACGATTCGGTACGCCTTCACTATGGCAATGGTTGTAAGATTTGTATGAATTGGGCGTCTTCTTTTCGTTCGCACGACCTCGCTCAATTCATTCGTGCTGTCTCTTCTTTAACACTCATTACTAATAAACCGAAAAACCAACAAACATTCCAAACAATAAGATTAGTCTCACTCTAACCACAGTCCCGTTTAGTCATGCGCTCTCATGCGACAAGTATTAGTGAATAGTAGCGGCATTAGCGTAAGCAGTAGAAGACTACCCCAGTTATTTACTGGGGGGCTTGCGAGCACATAGTGCAGCTCGCGGTTTTGGCATCATCACACCCCCGTAGAAAGCGAACGCGCTATTGTTGTCCTTCTCGGCTTTGTCGTCTTCGCCCGATGACCCGGCGAGACGTCGCCCGGCTTCGAAACGTTTCTGGACCGCTTCTAGGCCGCCGCTTTTCACTTTGTCAAATACACCTTTCAGCCGACCCATGGCCTCAGACTCCTCGCTCGGCGGTGATAAGAATCGCTCGTGCGGTTTGCCGAGCGCCCATGCTTTGAAGTTGGGATAAATAGTGGCGCCTATAATTCGGATTAGTTTCGTCAGTACCAAACGATTGCAATTGCAAAAGTAGACGCATTCAACACACCGCAAATCCAGTCGCGCGAAGCTTTCGAGTAGAAGAATGGAACACCATTACAAACGCCGTCCTTTGACGAGGAAGAACGCGAATCGCACGATAATGGTTAGAATGTAAAGATATCGACAAAAGAAAGAAACGAACTTTGTCTAGACGTTGCAGCAATCTGAGGTTGTCGTCGTTGTACCAAACCTCGAATTTGCGTAGCGTCATGCCGGTTTCATCGGTGAGCTGTTTCATCAGCGGGTCCATCAAATCGCAATGCGTACAATCGACGCTGGAATCGCCGTCGGTCAGAGTCACATCGGCAAGCGCGGATAATGGGGGGCACACGTGGAACGTACCCATAGAAATATAAGAGTGGGCTTTTATCTTTCCTCATCGTGCGAAATTGTCGCGCGAGATCGAACAATAGTAAGCAGTCCAAGTTGGTTCAACACGGTCGACACAATGGGTCGGAAGGGTGGGAGATTGTGTTGCTGGTGAAGTGCGTGATTGAAATTGAGAAATCACAAAATTTGGAAATACAGTGAAAACAAAAAGTTGAGCCCAATACACAATCCGAGTTGGATAGAAAAAATTTGCAAGATATTACTTGCATACATATACAGTTACTATATACAGAAATGGAAATGTAGAATTGAACCGAAATTGGTGTAGTAGAGCAAGAAGTGTTCCCACATTGCTGTGTGCAGCTTTATTTTGACTCACTCAACTCAGTCTGACCTCGATACATTCTCTGCTTCGCTTCTCTCACACTAACTCGGATTGGATTGCCTTCATAATAGCAAAATTGAAAGGAGAAAAAAGAAAAAACTGAAAAGTACAAATGTTCACCACATACACGCACATGAGCAGCACATGTGGCGGACTATCGGATAAATTAAACAGATAGTACATTACGATATTAGCTAATTCAGGCAACCAATGGGAGTTGTGGAAGGATCTGACTGGAACGAGCGAAATAACGCATATCCTGCGTCCACCTACAGGTGTTGTACTGCACCTACTGGCCTGTACTGCAGTGCACCTCAACGAATTGAATTGATTGTGAGCCGAATCCTATTTCATTGGGTGTTTTCCACACCCTCGCCCTCACCCGCCCTTCAACCCGCGGCTTCGCGTGACTAGTGTCGCCCGTGGAATGGTTTTCACTTCTAGGGAGGGGGGAGCGGACCTTGACGCGAAATGGCCCGAACTGCGCCTCGCGGTGCGTGAGTGTCTGCTCCCAGGCGTGAACTTGACCGATGTCGAGTTCATGCCTCTGTATTTGAAAGTGTGCGCCATCGTGTTTCCAAAAGCGTGCCAAGTCGACGAAATCAATCTTGGCGCGCTCTCGCTTTATGCCTACCTCTGCGCGCATCTTTACGCGCACACCCGCGCGTGTGCGAACATGATAGTAGGGCGCACACACGAAATGGCGAGCACGGAAGAACCACATCTCTACGAAGCACTGCAAACTACAGCGGTCTGCGAGCTGGCGCGCTACGAGACACTGTGGAACGCGTACGAAGCGGGTATCTTGCGAATCGAGCTTCTATTTTACTCGTTAGAACAATGGCACGAGAATAATCGCTTGGAAGCTGTACACCAGTCTGACGACAATCTGCAGGATGTTGCCTTCTACCCTGTACACCGACTTGCGCTCATTGCGTGGCGTGACGAAGTGATGAAGCCTCTTGCTCCATTATTACTGCAACATGCACGAGTGCAGGTGAACAATTTGCGTGATGCATTGCTCGCCGGCCAATTGCCACATGATGCGGCGGAGACGCAACGCCTCATTCGGGTGTTGTGTCAATCTATCGTGGTGATTGGCAAAATCGAGGAGCTCAAATCTCCGAATTTCGAGCGCTTTTGGGAACGTCTGATTCGCGGTGACTTGAGAGTTTGTCCAAAGTCGAGCGTGGCCAATGGTGTGGCTTGTGGGTCGGGTGCTAAAGCGAGAGCACCACCCGACCCACTCCGGAAAGCGAAATCTGAGATAGAATTGGCACCGCCACGCCTGTATCAGGAATTGTGCGAGAAGATATTTCATGACGATGCCGTAGACTTTTACCGCAGATTAGCGGACAATGAGCTGAGCAAACCGCACGCAAACATACAGCGCTACGTACGAGATATTTGCTTCACCGCACTAGAACGAGAAATCGAGTTTTCCAAGACGTTTCTGCATCATTCGAGTTTGCCGTTGCTGAGAGATTTGTTGCAATATGTGCTTGTGAGGACGCATGAAGCGAGGCTGTTTTCGGCAGTGGATGATTTATTGCGCGAAGCGGCGATGTCGGGCAGTGTTGTAGAGTTTCGACGTAATCGTGGATTCGACGATTTACGAGTGCTCAGCTCTGCGCTTCGTTGTGTGCCCACCGCGTTCATGACGCTGAGCTCTTCTCTCCAGCGGCAAGCATTCGCTGCTGGCACGGCAGTTTTACAAGAATTGACATCTCAAAATAGCGCATTGGACGAGCTTCTGATAGCGGGCTGTAACGCTTCTAAAGAAAAACCGTCGCCCGCGCAGCGATTCGTGCATGACGCGTGGAAAGTGTATTCGATTCTACAAACAGTTGCAGTGGAGTCGTTCGATTCGTCCGTAGCGTGTCTATCCGCCTTGCACATTGCTTGCGAAGGGTTTGTCAATCGTGTGGATGCCGCGCCTGCGCTCGTAGCGCAATTCATCCACGAAGTACTCGAAACACCGCATGGCCGGGCCGCCACGATCGACGGGTCGACGTACAGCAACACCACGGTTCTGTATACTAATGAAGAAGCGGATACTTGGGCGATTCGTGCCGCACGCTTGTTCCGTTTCATCTCCGACAAACTCGCGTTCCAACGTGTCTACGCGAAACGTCTCGCTCGTAGATTAATTTTCGGCACCATGCGCTCGCGTGAGACGGAGCGTGAGGTCATCGACCTCCTCGGTTCACTATGCGGTCCGGACTACACTTCGCGTCTCAAACGAATGTTCCTGGATGTCGAGAACTCTGTCCAGCACACCGACGGTTTTGTTCGCTCGCAATTACATTTGCTGCCGTTCGATTTAGATGTGTTGGTTTTGTCCTCAGCTGCCTGGCCCATCGATGGGAAGGAAGACGAAAACACTGCCACAAGCGGCGGGTGTGATTCGTCAGCGCAGGGCGCGGCGGCTGCGGTGAGTGCGCGTGAGAATCAATTGCGCGAGGAGGCGGCAGCTTATGTGGCGTTGCCCAGCAGAATCGGAATCGCATGCGCGCGATTTGTACAATATTATACAGAGACGATGTCGTCGTTCACTCGGTTACGATTCAATTGGGTGTATCGGTTGTGTCGTGTGAGTTTGTCGGCGAGAATTGTGGCGGGTGGGAATGAGCGAATACGAATGGAAGTGTCGCTCGCACAAGCCGCAATATTGTTACACCTTGACGATTATGCGAATTGTGCCTCACCACGAGTGCTGTCGGATCTGCTTGGAATGTCACTCACGGATACGCTGGAAGCCGTGAGCGCGTTAGTTCGCGCCGGAGTGTTAGTGAAAGTGGATGGGGTGGAAAACGAGGAAATGGCACAGATTCAGGTCGCGGAGCGGCTGCCGAGCGGCGGTACGTTGCGCGTTGCACTTGTGGTGATAGGGGGCAAGAAAGAGAAGGACGAGACGGAACGCGAAGGTAATATGAGAGATGAAGACCGTCGAACGCAACTAGCTGCTATCATGGTGAAAGTGATGAAGATGCAACGGCGAATGAACGAGGTGGAACTGTTCGTGCATGCGAAAAAGGAAGTCGCAGCGTGGTTTCTACCTTCCCAGGCAGATCTAGAGCGGGTATCTAGGAACCTTGTCGAAAACGAGTACCTTTCGAAGACAGGGACATCATACGAATATGTACCATGAGAAGAGTATGATGAAGAAAGATCACGACACAGAGAAATGTATGATAATTGAAAGTAAAACAATTATACGGCCGATTAGTGCCGATCTCTAAATTGTCGTGCCTCAATTGTACGGGTGCGATTCGAGTCGATCGATCGTACGGTCTTGTAAAGCAAAGCAAAGCAAAGAAACAATCGAGAAATAGATGGATTAATCGCAGAAGATGGACCTCAATGGATATGGCGCGCTCATCACGAACAACAGCGCACTTGCTAGTATCGTGCATAATTTTGCATGTGTTCGATGGTTGAGCGGTTTAGTAGGCGTAGTTCAGAAGGATGAAACACATAAGAGCGTTCTCAATGCGGTGTTCTATTCCATGCGACAATTGTATCATCCGATGTGTCCACCACCCACAGATTGTTTGGCAAATATTCAAGAGAAGCTTGGAGTTGATAGAGAACCTATTGATCGGGTACTAGAGAGACTGCTGAAACGATTATCGCACGAGGAATATAGAAGAGGCGTTAAAACTAGAATATTTGGAGATTTTGTACGTGGAGTCCAAGGGGAAGTGATTCGCTGCAAATCGTGTGGATTATTGACAGAAACGAGAGCACCATTGTATATTCTCAATTTGGGCAAAGTCAGAGGCAACAATATTGAGCGCTGTTTGTTGAACTTTTTCATGGCAAAAGAAGTGAAAGGCTATCGGTGTAGAGCAGAGAAATGTAGGAGAAGGAAGCAAAAGGCACAGAAATGGGTAACTGTGCAAATAATGCCTCGACTTGTGCCGATTTGTATTGCAAATCGTTCGCAAGAGGCACAACAGTATTATACAAGTTTTCCAATGGAAATTAACATGACCCGCTTTGTGCGATCATTGTTCGATATGAATCTGAATGTGCCTAGAATTCGATATCGATTGCACGGAATTATTGAAGAAACACGATCGGTGAGTGGTGCAACGTGTAAAAGTTATGTGCGTATAGAGGATGGAAATGTGACAAAATGGTTCGAGTGCTATGAGAATTTTGCGATAGAAACAACTTGGGAGGTTGTCAAACATAGGAACGCTTCGGTATTGTTTTATGAATGTCTTGATTGGGATGTGGCTTGTATGTTTTACGAAACTTATCTCAGATTGTATGAGAAAAGAGATTTTTTATAGGTTTCTTTCTGTTTTACTAAAACTAATAACTTTTCATCGTTCCATTTCCATTCAAACTCATTCCAATTAACTCGTTGGAGAACATGCCATTCAACGAGCAGGTTAATACTTGTGCAGTACGAGGGTTCTATCTCGATTCAAGTCTCTTAAGTAAACAAAACTAATGGGATCGGTGTGCGACAGTAGGTATTATAAGTTTACTCGTCAAAGTACAGCTTCTACAATAGAAAGAAAACTAAGAGGTTAGTCCTACGTACTACTCAGTTAGCATACCGCAAGAACGTAGTGTATTTTCTTCTCGTTATTGCAAGAAGCCCGTGCAAGTTGAAGATTTCCTTATCGAGATGTGCAAGTTTGTTTCGAAGCGGGATCGGAATTTGTTCGTGGTCGTGAATAAATTGCTGCTTTTCCGATTGTGCTTCAAGTTTATGTGAATTGTGAAGACTAATGTGGCCTTGTAGTATTGCTAACTGCTGAATTATTTCATCCGTCCTTTTCGCCATGATTTACAGGCTACTATAGTAGACGAGGATGGAGTGTGCGATTTCAACGCCACTACCACTACCTGTTGTCCGCAATAAAAAGTCCATTTACTTTTAAGCGGTTGTTATCTGAATAAATGCGCACCGCCGTTCTCAAATCGCCTTTCTGCCATGTTCGTCGAACCCGTGTGGGATTTGGCCAAGCTTTCCTTCCCAACCCGCTTTTCTGCCCTCCGTTTCTTCCGCCATCTCCACGTTCTCGAGATCCCACACCGAGACACGTCTCTTGTGGAATGCCTCCTGTTGCATTTCCCCGATATCCTTTCCTTCCATGTCGTAGATTTTCCTTGCTACTGCTTCGCTTTCCTCTCCAATCTCCGACAATTTCTTCACGAAGTCCTTATCAACATTCCCGTATTGTTCAATCAGTTTTCGCAGGGCTTCTACAAACTTCTTCCCGTCCACCTTCACTCCTGAGCTCATCGTACCGTCGCCCATCGCCACGGCCTTCCCCTTCTTTAATGCCGCCATCAGCATGTCAACACGCGCATCCCGGGAGTCGGAGCGCAGCAGTTTGCGCAGCAATTTCAACTCCGGCGGCAGCTGTCGCTCCAATATTTCCGTCACCGCCTTCACGAGCTGCGTGAGCATGGAGGCCACAGCCTCGTTGCCCGCCTTTTGCGCACGTTCCTGATTGTTCTTCAGCAATAGCACGAACGCTTCATCGAGCCCACCCGCATCTGCTAGCTTTATCAACTTCATTTTCATCGCTTCAATTCCACCCTGCGTCTTGAACAAATCCTCCAACCGGCTCGCTGCCGCTGTTACACGAACGTTCATTTCATCCGTGATACACTCCAACACTTCCTTCAACGCCCTGCGCTTACTGTCCGTGTCCGCCGCGGCAATTCGCTCTTCGAGAAGTTCCAGCATGCGGAAGTCGATCCTTTCATACTGCAACACGACCACTGATTTCAGGCCGCCTTCGCGTGAACGCGCTTCCAGGAACGAGTCGAGAACTTCGTTGTACTCGTCCACAACCTTGTCTCCACTCGGTTTCGCTTCAACCTTCGTTTTCGCGCTGTCTTTCGAGGCCAGTTCGCCTTGGAGTTGTTTCACCGCGTCTTTCAACAGTCGCAACGATTCGCGTTCCTCAAAATCGACGGATTGCTCCACCTTGCTATCGATGTACTCGTAAAACTCTTTCGTGATGTCCTTGTTCCGCTCCGCTACCAGCATTTTCAGCGAGTCTGGCTCGCAAAACATTAGCTCGCCGAGAAGTTGATCTTCTGTTGACGCCTCGAGTGGAACGCCGCCGCTAGGCAACCCATCCGAGCTAGCCGCAGAACTGAGGTCCAGTTGTGCGCGTGTCGTTCGATGCATGTACGTCGCTGGGCGAGTGCGATGCTTGCATGCCGAATGCTGAATTAGTGTGCGTGTCACGCGTAGCGTCGTGGAGGCTGCGAAGGCTGCCATCGCGGTGATGCTTACAACACAAATCGAGATAGCGATGGATACGGTCGAGATCAACGCTCGTGCTGTAAGTCAGTACAAAAGGACCTCGGGCCCAACTGGGTCGACAACAGTGCGTTTCTGTTTTGGTAAAGATTTTGGAAATGGCTCTCCGGCTCAATTATTGATAATCGCCGTCGACCAACTCTTGTAAACAATAGAGCTGCAAGAACTTGAGTGACGAATATGGCGACCGACTACATTTCCGAGGCCGTAAATGCAGCTCTCAATGCTGAGAAGCGAATTGCAAATACGTTGGCTGGGAAGCCAGCACCAAAGTCAACAACTGAGGAGGCAGAACCGAAAACGAGTGGGGAAGGAACTGGCATTCAGAAAGAAACCAAAACGAAAACCGAGGCTGCCAGCTCGCGCAGTGGCACTCGAAAGCGACGCCCTCGAAGTGCCGCAACACGCGGTTCGAATTGGAAAAAGTTGAAACTCGAGATTGATGCCGAGTTGGCGAAGAAAGAGAAACCATTGTGGCTGAAAAAGCGGGAAGCAAAAGAGAGGAGAGAACGAGAACGAAAAGAACGCGAGCAGAAAGCGGAAGCGGAAACTGCTGCACCTGCCGAATCTGCCGATGATACGATGAAGCACAGTCGCTTTGCGCGTCGCGCAGTGGCGAACAAAGACGGCAAAATAACGCGCGTGGTGGCGCTCGATTGTGAAATGGTCGAGGTCGCGGGTGGGCAGGACGCGCTCGCGCGCGTGTCGGTGGTGAACGTGCACGGTGATGTGGTGTACGACAGTTTTGTGGCGATTGACCAGGAAATCGTCGACTATCGCACGGAATTTTCGGGCATCCGACCGGAACACATTGCTGCTGGTGAAGACCCACAAAAAGTACGTAGCGCGGTAGCGGAATTATTGAAAGGTCGCATATTAGTTGGGCACGCGCTCCGCAATGATATGCGCGTGCTGGCGCTATCGCATCCAAGGCACCTTACGCGTGACACCTCGATGTATTTCCGTCGAAGGCATGGTCGACCCGCGAAGTCGGCACCGAAACTTTCTACTTTGGTTGCGAAAAAATTGGGTGTGGATGAGTTTCAGAAAGGTGAACATGATTCCGCGGAAGATGCTCGTGCAGCACTGGCACTGTACAAGAAGTTTGGCTCGGAGTGGGAGAAAGAGATTCGAGAGCGCCGAGGTGCCAAGCGAACGCCGCGTAGTTGGAAGAAAAACAATACCGAAGCGACCGACAACGGCAAAAACTAAGTGTTGGGTCGAGTGAGATTTTTACATTGTGCAGTACTCAGTGTTTACGAGATCAACGGGCAAGTGGTACAGTACTACATCATTTTCTCGGGGGAGTGAAAGCCCCGGGTGGATGCGTGGAATAACCATCGGGTCCATCCCAATATTTGCAGCCTTGTCCTTGGTTCGTTTTGAAAAACACAACGTTACGCACATCGTAGCCTTTGCATTGAAGTCGCCACAATATTTGTCTGAAGGCCACCTGCTGCAAGTAAGGATTGCGTACTAGAATGAACCAGCTTTCGCGAGGAATTCCATTGCGAAACGAGCAGGAATAAACAGCTGCTGCGTAGTAACCATATTCTGCGTCACCAACAAGTGCAGCGATGTTATATCCTCCAGAGTTTGAGGGAGATCCGAAACTGACTCGAAGCCTTGAAGCCGTAGTGGAATCTGCGGCTTGCTTCGCTTTTCCCACGACACAATCAGGCTTCTGCATCTTCCCACCACGATAATAATAACAATTGAGCACTCCCACCTCATTGTTGGGGAGCGCCGTGTAGCGTGCGGAAACACATTCCGGCTTAGTTACAAATAATGCATTTTGATTTGCATAGGCTTGATACCATGTTCCGAGATAAGAAGGAAGAACCACATCATCAACCGGTGGTCGTAGACAAAACGACTTGGAGGGCGGCTTTGGAGCTACGCACAATTCAGCGTTGATCGACGAACATAATAGTGCTAATAGTAGCAATCCGCAAACAAGAACCTGCTCGAACATCGCGATCCGAGCTCGGTACGGAGGTGCTGTACCGTGCAGTTCGGATCAAAGGGATGCGAGATGAGATGTTGATGGGTGGGTGGATACCACAGATTTACATGTCAGGCGTAGGGTTCAATAGTGCGGAAGTGGAAGAAAGGAAGAATAGGGATAATTTACAAAACAAGCAACAGAATGCGAACGCATTAATTACAAGCCACCGTCTGACCGATTACGCCACCCATCGCATGTTGTCCAATCTTTGGTATCGACGGTGACACATCTTTTCGACGATTCATTCTTGCACACTTTTGATGTGCACATCGGATAGTTTCCGGAGTGTGGCATGCAAACGCCCGCATTGCTGAATCCGAGTGTTGCGTAACCGAAATGTTTGATCAGACATGCGCTACCCGTCTTGCACCGTGTCTCGCCACGAGTGGGATTTCTTGTAGAGCACAACCATTTGTCCTGTGCAACTTCGGGGGGCATGGCACCGAAGATTTTGAACTTTGATTCACACGATACCTTTCGTAGATGACAGCGACTGCAATACTTTTTCCCTGTGCTGTCGGCTGGCGGTGGTACTTGACAATATCCACGGATACACACAAGTCTGCAGTCGGGTTTGAGACCATAATCTGACCGTCTTGCCCATACCCCACATTTCGTCAACACCGATTCGAGTGGCGTGCGACAATATGCGAATTCGCCGTGTTGTGAGCAGAAATCAAGAGTGCATGTAACAAAAGGTCCCTTTGGGACGCATATACCTTTTGCATGTATGCCTCCAATATCGGGTTGTCCTGGTCCGAATGAATCAATTAGACAAGCACTCTTCGATTTACATGGCTTCATTTTTCGATCCGTTACCGAACACTCTTCACCATCTGAAGCGGAGCCATGAACGAATGGTCCAAATTCTCGGAAGCCACTTTTGCAACTTGCTCGTTTCAATGCGCACTTTCCACAATACCATTTGCCTGCATTTGTTCGTAACATTTTTCCATCACCAGGTTTGCATGTTGGCGACCCGCAATCGAATGAACAGTTTGGACGTCGCCCTCCATCAACTCTGGTTGCGAACGCACCACATTTTGTAGCCACGAATGGTTTGTATTGGTCGATACACGTCGCGGTGTGACCTACAAGTGAACAATAATCAGCGCTACATTGCTTCAGTTTCGATCGATTCAGCTTCACACATGTACCCATGTTCTCGATGTTCGTTCTTGGAATGCCGTGATGTGCAATAACGCAATCGAGTCCAGATTTACATCGCTCGTTTTCACCACTCAATGTTGTTGTAATACACCTGGCACCGACTGGAAGGCTACCGACTTGTTCTGATTGCACCGACGAGAGAAGATAGAGCATTAACAAGACGATAGTCATGTTCAGTTGCATAGAATGCGTGGCTGATGAAGCAGCAAATCACTTAGTGTTTTAATAGCCGACACTCTATCTATCAGTGCGTATCGTTTCAATCTTAATTCAATAGAAAGGGATTATATAAAAGCCGTTGAGGGATTATTTCCTCTTCCTTTAGCTTGTTTCGGTCGCGAAGCAAGCAGTTCTGATAGAGGCGTTTAGCTCTCAGTTATTAATCCCGAAAAGAAGTCATTGAATAAGGCAAGGCCCTATTGATGATCAGACATTGTGCACGTGTATTGTGCGGCACAATTAAAATTATACATATTTTTGTCTGGTATGTTTTTAATTTAGAGGTAGAACTACGAATAATTGATTGGCTTACGCTGACCGTTATTTTCGTACCACTGTTGTTCGTACCAATGTCCCTTGATCTTTGTTAACATTTAATTTGATCCATACGCGAATGGGATACGAAATTATTTCTTGAGCTCATTGCAATCTCCTTTTAATTATTAGAAATGTTTGATTGGTCCATGCAAGTGAAGTAATCTAGTCACGCTGAATCTGTTTCGTGAGGATAGAGAGAGATCTGAACTTCCTGGAAGTTATTTAAAAACAAAACGCTCACTTTATTAATATTTGCTCGCCTCTTCCCAATTCTCTTCAATTTTTCCATAGGTGTCATTTATTTTACATTTCTTCATTTTTTAATATGAGTTATAGATTACTATTTTTTTACTTTCTGCAGCTTCTAGCTGATAACGTGTGAAATCACAAAAAAATTATTAAGAAGGGGATAATTGATTATTCAGCAAGATAATAGAAATAGTGAATCATAGATTGTGCTTTAAAATTTAATTTAACAAAAGAAACATGAGTAGAACTAAACATGTAGGGATCAAAGTTTTGTTACACGATCAGGATTCAGAAAGTAGTGATGAAAATGTTTAGGACTACAGAATGAAAGACAAATAGATAGATAGGAAACTAGCCAAAAATGAGGAAGGGAATAGTTTCGTGATCCAGTGCAGCAATAGAATCCCCAGAGTGAGTGCGAGAAATAGCTTCACATAAACTAAGATTTATACTGTTTTCGTTTTGTGTGCATCGTTTTATTTAACCAGTTTGAAACAATAAGCTCTGTTGCACAGCTTAATGGACCATCTGGAATGTCCCATGAATGCAAAGTAATAGAATATCTTTGTTTCACACAGTATTCTTGTCGACAAAATTCTATAAAAAATTTAGAAATTTGAAGGTTTTGTTTGATAAGGATAAATAGGGAGGCCGTACAAAAACGAGCCTCCTTATTCCTGAAGAATATTTTCCTACAATGATCAATTGCAAGCCAAGTAGGGGTACCGATATCACATCAATATAGCTCGATAACTACGAGAGATTGTCCGATTTTTTGTGTTTGTGTTCTGAAAATCATCTGGAAATAAATTGTAGTAGAAAGTTGTGATGATTCCACTATGTACAACTCAAACTTGAGAGTAATATCGAATGAACGATGGTGAGGAATGATAAACTTTGTCTCGTCAATTGAAAAATTCAATGTCAACTACTTGCTTGGTTCAGTATTTTCCCCAATCCAGAAAATTCCTATTGAACGATGAAGTCTGTTTTTTTCGGACCCTCTACTCATCTTTTACAAGCAAAACCATGAAAATTCGAAATTTTCTGCAGGATCTCGTCGAGAAGAATACTGTTAGAAACAAGAGTATTCTATGATTTTGAAACGGTGTCTGTACGGTAGCCGGACGAATATCTAAAACCCTCATTATTTAAGAAAATTCCGCATGGATTATTAGAGCACTTGTAATCCAGATTCCAACGAAATCCTGCGTTATTCAAAACAGTAACAGGTCGTGGGTAGCGAGCAATGTTCGAAAAAATGTGTCTGACGGTTTGAAAAGGAAAGTTATCGATATGGTGGGTATTGGATTGAAACGAAAAAGGTAGGCGATTTCCATTATATTTGTGTAAGCACGGTAAAGAGCATTATGTGTCCCTACAGGCTTTTAAGTTGGTGTTGTGAAGAATAAAGTGAGACGAAAGTGTAAACTAGCTACACGGTGTGTTAGGTGTCTAATACTTTATGTAAAAAGAAAAAATAAGCTGCCAATACACAACATTGCTGCTAATTTTTGTGCTTAGAATGGTAAAAAAACTAGCAAAATGTACTGCTAGACGCTACCTACATAAAAACGGAATTTTAGCTCAGTTTCTGCAGCCAAGCCATATTTGTCATTGAAGCACATAAGCCTGATTGATTTGAGTTTGGAACGGTATTTTTGTACTGCGCAGCAATGAAGCATTATTTACATTACGCCGAAAAAATTACGCGAGAGTCGGGAGGCGTAAATCTACGCGTTATGAAAGGCAAAATATGCTTCCAACATTTAAATCTGGACTTGTATCGTTATATATATGGGGATTGCTTGCTTCACATGGACGTAGCCCATTAGTTCGCATTCCTGGGTCACTAAATCAAGAAAAAATACGTCCACATACTACGAGAGAATGTATTACCGTTCAAGAATACACATCATCCCTCCACCAATGAATTTGTTTACCAGCACGGCGGGTGTGGACCGAATCATGCAAAAAAGGTATTATTTTCCTGCAATCGAAACGTGTGGATGTGCTACCAAGGCTCGCTCAAAGCTCAGATTTAAATTCTGTCGAAAATGTGTAGGCGATTATGAAGCGTAGACTACGAAAACTGGATATGAATCCTACAACGGCAGGCGCACTTTTTATTCAACTTTCTGAAACATAGAATGAGTTTCCATCAGAATATTTCATTACTTTGGTTGAATCTATAGTTACTCTTTGCAACAATTCAAAAAGACATCAGAAGTAGGGCAACAAAATATTGAGTGGTACGTAAATGCATCATAACTGTATGACAGAATAAAGTTATCAGTTTTCTTCATAAATGCCTTCAGAATTTTGTCCGGCTACCGTACATAACAAATATTCACTGATCATCATTGCTATTATTCGAATGTGATATTAGTGAAATTAAAGGACAAGTTCAAAAATCAGATCATCTTGAATTCCAGCACGAACCTAATGCACATATTTGAAGGTAGTAACAATAGTCAAATAATTGCACAATGCCAATTGAGTGCACCGTATGGAGGCAGAGGGACGGGTCGTTGGAGGAACATTTGATATTCATAGAACTTCTCTGAATCTTCGACTGCAAATTCGGCTTCAATGGGCTGCTACTCTAACCTAATCAAGGACCCTACGGAAACACGGAGCTGTTCGGAACTCTCCCGATGCACGAAAGAGATTTAAACTCGAAAAGACGACAGAATAGATACTTGCTCAGATCACTCAACTCAAACAAAGAATATAAATTATTCTAAGGTTTCATATTAGTTTCATTACTGTCTAAGATAAATCATTCATATATTTAATTTACCATTCAATTAATTGCTAAACTTTAGTTTTAGGATACATCTAGCACAATATTGCGAGAGGCTGCCACTTGTCGATCATTGAATCCCAGCCGAAGGAAATTAAAATAAGACGAATAAGAATTGCGAGCTGAAATAATGCAGAGTTAATGGATGCGGATACACAGGGAATAGGGTTTTTTATATTCGCACAACTACTTGGTTTCTTTTATCTGCAGATCTATATCTGAATGCTCAGGTGTGGTTTGTGCAGCCTACTAATCATTCTACATGTGTTCAAAAATGTTAGGGCTCAGTTCCTAGCGGAGCATGGACGAGCTATGCGACCTAAAATCAAAACCAGAGTAGCTCTTCTTATCTAAGATTAACTTATAGGTTTACTCTTATCGCGAAAGAAAGGGGATAACATTGAGAGCAAGAAGGTTTCGAAAAACATCATGCAAAGTATTTGATTATAAAGATTATGCTTCCCTTGAATTCTTTTTTTCAGCAGCAGAGCGTGCTCGATAGCTGCTACCACCCGGCGTATCTTTCGTTGCAGATCGATTTTTATTGTTTTCTCTATCACTAAAATTTTCTTTCCATATTTTTAGAGTTGGTTTGCTCAATTTTTTCTTCTTGTTCATTTCCAGATTGTACTTCTTCCCCATAAGCTTTTTCTTCATCTACGTCGATTATTTGGCTTGGCTTTCTTGTTATCCGTAGTTTTTTCTTCTTTTCAGTTGAACCTTACTGCTTTACTTGCCTGAATACTCTCTATTCTAGAAGCTGTGTCATTCCTTGAAGGAAGAATAAAACTATTTTTCTTCACGTTGAACAGTACTACGATGAACATTATAAATTTTGCACGCTGCAGCAGTTTCGTGGTGGAACAAAACTTCTATATTCCATGCACAAAGCCTACAGTACTATAGCTTGGTTCGAATCACACTCTGACATCGAAATAGTTTCCATAGTAGCCAGCTATCTCGTGCATTGAGTAATAATTGGAAGACAAATTGTAGACCTGATTCCTTAACCCATTCAGCCGATGAAACTACTCCAGAAATAGCATACATTTTCCTTGCGATTTAGCAATCTTCTCGTAGCTCCTCATCGAATCGGATGCCGAAATCGTTGAAAATTCAAATACAACCAGAGAAAGGTTGCAAATAAAATATTCGTAGTTTGGAACTTGGCCGGGTTCTAAACAAATTCAATGAATTACTTGGCCGGAACTTTTGATGGAAGGTCTGCACGTTGTGTCGAAGAAATTGCTACATTTGTTTTGTGTCAAATATTGATTTCATTACTTGACCCCGAAGCGAAAATTATACTACTTTAGTAACCAGTTGAAAGTTTTTCGGAAATACCGTACGTTAAGTACCGTAATAGTTAGCTAGTTTGAGCTCGGTGGAATTCTATTGTTTACGTTGCTAGATATTGTTTTCTCACTACAAGAAGTTTTTTCTGTCTTCCTTCCGTTCGGATTCCGGGGTTTTTTAATCTTGGAGTTGATCTTCTCAGGATGTGAAATCACGTTGATAGAGATATAAGAAACAAGCGACAAGCCATAGGTTATGAATTTCCACCTCTACTAAATCTTCTTTCATTGCTTGAAAAATGAGCATGGATAGCAAAGAAGGCTGTGTTCCATTCGTACATATGCCATTCCAATCGTAGATAGTTCCGTCATTTTTTGCAATGTGGGCAGAACCGTGTGCGCTGATGGTGCATCTAAGGTTCAGAAACACTTATTTTTCTTGTAAAGCGGGCCAAATCTGGCTATTATAGCTTCCATCACTGGCAATATTTTCATTCCACCCGATAAAAAATCGAAACGCACGAGCCGCTTCAAGTCATACCAATTTTGGTGAGCTCACGCGCTGTATCGAAGCGTGGTG
>JAAUYH010147482.1_pt1 | contig 35959 bp, 28 predicted proteins | sample 7278061 | NCBI WGS metagenome assembly JAAUYH01 (sample SAMN14350203, study PRJNA611818) | marine sediment metagenome | isolation source: surface marine sediment (0.6m) | place: French Polynesia: Moorea | collected 2018-08 | reverse complement strand
TATCTTTAGTAGGTGAGCCTATACCTTATAATGATGAAAGATTCCAGTTTGAAATTCCACAAGATGAAATTCAAAACAATCCTTTCCTTTCAGATCAAAATCAATAAATCAAATATGCCAATCATCACTACTTCGTGATGATTGGTTTTTAACTAAACTCAATTTATGAAAAATTTTAAATTACTTATACTAGCGCTTTTAACTATTACTAGTTTTAGTAGTTGTGAAGAAGAAGTGGAAGCTCCCGGTACAAATTATATAACGTTTGGAGACGCCAGCTACTCGCAGGGCGTTGATCCAGGAGGAACCGCTACAGTTGAAGTTCCTGTATATACAGCTAACATTACTGGAGCCGACAGAACCTTTAATATTGTTGTAGACCCAAGTACAACTGCTGACGCTGCGTCTTATACATTGCCAAGCACAGTTGTTATTCCGGGAGGAAGTAATGAAGCTATCTTAAGTGTTGGGCTTTCTGATACAAATCTCGACTGTTTTAATGACCTAGCATTTTCCATTGCTCCACAACCAGACTTATCGACTGGGGTAACCTCTACAATAACATACTTCCAAATACCTAGCCCAGCATGCGCGAATGAAGTGTCGGGTACGCTTGATTTCGTTTTTGATGGTTTCGCAAGTGAAGTATCATGGGAAATAAGAGATGTATTAGGCGGATTAGTAACTTCTGGCCCTGCAACACCGTATGCAGATGGCGAAGCCACCGACAGCGTTCCGGTTACTTTATGTTTTGGACGTTGTTACAGCATTACTGTTTTCGATGCTTTTGGTGACGGATTAAGCTTTCCGGCAGATGGTTCTTTTACATTAACTCTTGATGGTGTTGTATACGCAACTGGTGGTGGAAATTATGGTTCTTCAGCTTCTGTAGATTTCCAGATAAATTAAACAAGAAACTACTACTATATTAAAAAAGACTGTTGTACAACAGTCTTTTTTTTATTTCTGTAACTTCCAATGAAATCCTTATACTTGGAATAAAAGATGCTATTTCGGTAGTCATTTACACAATACTACTGAATGACAACTTATTTATTAAGAACTATAAATTTGATCTACATTTGTAGTATGGAAAACAACGCTACAAAAATATTTGGTATACGCGCCATTATCGAAGCTATAGCCTCGGGTAAAACAGTCGAGAAAGTCTATATTCAAAAGGGATTACAAGGAAATTTATTTTCTGAACTGAATGCTTTAATCAAAAAGAACAATATTTCTTCCAGTTATGTACCTGTAGAGAAGTTAAATAAGCTCTCAAGAAATCAAAACCATCAAGGTGTCATAGCCAAAATTTCTGATATTACGTTTTCTTCTTTAGAAGAAATTCTAGCCATTACTACAGATAAAACACCTTTGTACTTGTTATTAGATCAGATAACTGATGTGCGTAATTTTGGCGCCATTTTACGTACCGCAGAATGTACCGGCGTAGACGCTATAATAATTCCCTCTCAGGGCAGTGCACCCTTAAATGCTGATGCTATCAAAACATCTGCAGGTGCCGCATTTAAATTATCTATTTGTAAAGTGAATCATTTGCTCGATGCCATCTATGAACTTCAAGCTGAAGGCATACAAATAATTTCTGTGACAGAAAAAACCGATAAGAGTATCTATGATCTTGATTTTAGAAAACCGACAGCCTTGGTTATGGGCTCTGAATATAAAGGTATTGCTCCGTCTATTCTCAAAATAAGCGATGCCAAAGGTAAACTACCTTTGCTTGGCGATATAGCCTCGTTGAACGTCTCTGTAGCCTGTGGTGCCACACTCTATGAAATTGTGCGGCAGAGGAGTACCTAAACTAAGGATAAAGGGTTATCTATTCTTCCTCTAAATTTGAATCTAATACTTCCTGGTCTTCATAAGCATCGTCCTCCCAGGCATACTGAACTTTTTGGGGGCCATGCTTTCTGTAAACATATGAAAATAGTATTCCAGTTAAGAAGCCTGAGAGGTGCCCTTCCCAGGAAACTTCATCCTTAATGGGTAAAATATACCAGATCATACTTCCATATAGGAAAATAACAATTAAAGAAACTGCTATAAGTCGATTGTATTTTCTAATAATTCCACTGAAAAGAATAAATCCAAACAGTAAATAAACAATACCACTGGCGCCTATATGATAGGCTTCACGGGCGATTATCCATGTCAGAAAACCTGTTAAAAAACCACCGTAAAGTAAAATTTTAAAAGCTATTTTCCTGTAAAAGTAAAATAATGATAGTAGTAGAATGAATAGTGGCACCGAATTATTAAACAAATGCTTGACCCCACTATGAATAAATGGTGAAAATAAAATTCCCTTTAATCCTTTTAAGGTACGTGGATATACGCCATATTTGGTGAAGTTATATCCGAAATTCACCTCAAACCAATAAATAATCCATAGTAGTAGCACTCCATACAGAGAAATCGCCAACATTAATGGTGAGAATTTAAATTGTTCTTGTTCTTCACTAATAGACATCGATTTAAAGATAGCAAATTAGCATCCAATCGATATTCTTAGACAAATTGTCATTACATTTGTTTTATGACAGCTCCGCTCGCAGAACGTATTCGACCTAAAACATTAGAAGAATTTATCAGTCAGGAGCACCTTGTTGGCAGCAAAGGTGCTTTGACCGAGCATATTAAACGTGGAGTCATTCCTTCGTTGATATTATGGGGGCCGCCTGGTATAGGTAAGACAACTTTGGCGAATATTATTGCCAATGAATCAGAACGGCCATTCTACACCTTGAGTGCCATAAATTCTGGGGTAAAAGACGTTCGTGATGTCATAGATAAGGCTAAACAAAGCGGTGGTCTGTTCACAACTAAAAATCCGATATTATTCATCGATGAAATCCATCGTTTTAGTAAATCACAGCAGGACTCTTTATTGGGCGCTGTTGAAAAAGGGTGGATTACGTTGATAGGAGCCACAACTGAAAACCCAAGCTTCGAGGTAATCCCTGCCCTCCTCTCCCGTTGCCAGGTCTATATTTTGAATGCTTTTGACAAAGATGACCTCGATACATTGTTGCAGCGCGCTTTAAAAGAAGATGCCATTATCTCTAAAAAAACTATTGAGTTACGCGAAACTGAAGCCCTATTGCAGCTTTCAGGAGGTGATGCCCGTAAACTACTGAACATTTTTGAGTTGCTTGTCAACTCTGAAGATGAACCCATTATCATAACCAATGAGATGGTTTTAAGTAAAGTGCAGAAGAATACCGTGCTTTATGATAAGACGGGAGAACAGCATTATGACATCATCTCTGCATTTATCAAATCTGTTCGAGGAAGTGATCCCAATGCGGCGGTCTATTGGCTTGCGCGAATGGTAGAAGGTGGTGAAGATGTGAAATTCATAGCGCGTAGAATGATTATTCTCGCATCAGAGGATATAGGCAATGCCAACCCTACCGCTTTGAGTTTGGCGACCAATACGTTTCAAGCAGTCTCAATGATCGGTTACCCGGAAGCACGCATTATTTTAGGCCAATGTGCTGTATATCTTGCTAATTCACCCAAAAGCAATGCGTCATATATGGCTATTAAAAAGGCACAGCAACTGGTTCAGGAAACAGGCGATCTGCCGGTACCATTACATTTACGTAATGCACCCACCAAACTCATGAAAGATATTGGCTATGGCAATAACTATCAATATGCACATGATCACGAGGATAATTTCATCGACCAGGAATTTTTACCGGAAGAAATTACAAATACTAAACTCTATGAACCCGGCATTAATGCGCGCGAAAATACCTTTCGGGAATTCCTAAAAAAACGTTGGAAGGAGAAATATGGGTATTAGGTCAGCTATCGAGTCAAAACTGGAAGAAACTAGAATTTAATGTTTAGTTCTTTCGTGACTAATTTGCCGTCAAAATAGTATTCTACAAACCATTTGTCGCCTTTCGCATAAGCTATTCCTGTATGCCCATCTAGCGTATAAATATCTTTATGAGTTGTTTTTAATAATTTGTAGACTACTTTGGGCGTATTATCCACCAATTGAAATCCGTTCTCTATTCTTTGTGCATATAAGACATATAAATCTGTTTTTGCGAGCTCAGTATCTAAATCTCGTTCAACCCTAACGGTATCCTGAATTTTCTCGACTTCGGTCTTAACTTTATTCTCGGCTTTAGCCACTTCTTCATTGACACTTACCGGTGTTTCATCTACCACTACTTCCTTAGTTGCTGCTATTGGTTCTTTTTTGATGGTTGATACGAGACTTTTGTCAAAAGAATAATCTAACGTCTGAATTGATTGAAATGCTTTTCGCAAGGCATCATGGTACGCCTTTTTAAAATCTTTAATCCTACTTTTTCCTTCTGCACTTGTATAAACAACAGTGTTTGTACAATCTATTAATTCTATGGTAAGGTTGGTAGTTAGCAATTTAGAATTTTCCGAAACCTTGGTTTCCAACCCCAGACAAGAATTATTGAATAGATCATCAGGTTTTTCCTCATCCTCAAATAATGCCACCATTCCTTTTTTGTTAAACAGAAACTTTGTCAACGAGTTCAGCTGATACTTATCTGCTGACTTCAGAAAATCATATTTTCTCGGTACAATAATATATTTGTAGGAATCTAGGTCTTGAGCGAAAAGAGTGTTTCCAATAAATAGAAAAGACAGGGTTATAAATAATTTTAATCGCATTAATTGAAGTTTTAACCTACTAAAATTACAAAAATTGCTTTAATTCTTCCAATCTGTTTACCGAAGTGACGTCGGCATCAACGGGCCGGTTATCATAATTAAAATGAATTGCTTGCATCTTGACGTTCATTGCACCTAAAACATCGGCCTCGATACTATCGCCAATCATAAGGCTCTCAGCCGGTGTTGCGTTAGAGATTGTCAAAGCGTGGTTAAAAATTTTTGGATTCGGCTTTTTGACACCGACAGATTCTGAAGTAATGATCTGATCAAAATATCCTAAAATATTTGATTTTGAGAGTTTTAACCGTTGTATTTCATCAAAACCATTGGTAATAATATGCAGCGTATATTTTGCATATAGATAATCTAAAACGGTAATCGCGCCTTCAAATAGTGTATTGTGATTCGGCAGATGGTCAATATATTCCACCGATAGTTTATGGATAGTAGTATCATCAACGCTATGATTTACTTGGGTAAAGGCATCCTTTAAACGCGCATATCGTAAATCAGGTTTTGAAATTCGTTCTTCGCGGTACAACTTCCAATAGTATTCATTGATTGGTTTGTATTGTTTTAAAAAATCAACCAGGTTTACCTGAATACCATTACTCTCAAAAATATGTTCAAATGCTTTTGCTGAATTAACTTCAAAATCCCATAAAGTATGATCTAAATCGAAGAAGATATGTTTTATTTTCATCCTCTAAATTTATATAGAAATCACCAATCAAAAGCACTTAACTCTTTATATTTGCTTAAATTCAGAATACTTTTTGTCAAAAAAGCTACACATACTTTTTCTTTGCGGATGGTACCCTTCTCGTGTTTTACCTACCAATGGTGATTTTATTCAGCGCCACGCCGAAGCTGTAAGTTTAAAGAATTATGTTTCTGTTTTGCACATTATCTCCGATGAAGCTGTAAAAAAAACTGAAGTTGTTTCTTTTAAAAAGAATAATGTAAAGACGCACATTGCTTATGTCAAAAAAAAACAAAATATAGTATCAAAGGCCTTCGTATTTTATAAAGCTTACCGGGTTCTATTACAAAAAATCGAAACATTCGACGTCGTACATCTAAATTCTATTTACCCTTTCGGAATATTCGCACTACATCAAAAATGGTTTAAGAAGAAGCCATTCATCATTTCTGAACATTGGACGGGATATCTTGCTCCGCAAGCAAAACAAATAGGCTCAGTCGAAAAATTTATTTCAACAGTTATAGCTAAAAATGCGAAGTATATTTGTCCGGTAAGTGAAAACTTAGCTAAAAACATGCAAGAATTAGGATTGCAAGGAGTGTATAAACCCATACCAAATGTGGTTGATACCGAAGCTTTTTATCCAATAAAAAAGGACCATGAACACTTTAATATTTTGCATATCTCTAATATGAAAGATAATCAAAAGAATATAAGTGGTATTCTAAATGTATTGCAAAAATTAGACAAAAATTTTGATAATTTTTCGATGACTTTAATTGGAGAGAATTCAAAAAAGTATAAAGAAAAAGCGAATAATTTAGGTATTGATAGTCAAAAGCTCCAGTTTGTTGACCAAATTCCCCAGCGAGAATTAAATGACTTTTTCGGAAAAGCAGATGTCTTTATCCTATTCAGTACCGCAGAAAACCTTCCCTGTGTCATCTTAGAATCATTTGCAACAGGAACGCCTGTTATTTCTACTGATGTTGGGGGTATCTCTGAATATTTTCCCGAAAATTTTGGAGTTTTAATTAATCAAAAAGATGAGCGTATGCTTTATAAAGAAATCGAAAAGGTTTATCTGAGAAAAAAGCAATTTGACTCAACTGAAGAGATGCATCACTTTGCAGTTTCAAACTTTAGTAGGGAGAAGATCAGTGATGACTTTTCTGAACTATACCATAAATCGTTGAGCAATTAATTTTGGGTTTACTAACGTCATTTATAAATAATTTTATTCAGCGGGCCGGTAACTATGTTCTATTCGCTACCATAGCTGCCAGATTGTTGTCTTTTTTAGCTTCCTGGCTTGCCTTACAATTGATTGACAATAAAGAATTGGGGGTTGTAATTTTTGCATTTAATATCATTTCATTTTTTGTGCCTATTGCCGGGTTAGGTTTGCACCAGAGTTTGATGCGCTATGGAGCTTTACTTAAAACCGAACTGGAAAAAAATAACCTGTTTATATATACACTAAAAAAAGGAATAATTGCTTCCTTATTACTTGTAGCCCTTATCATTGCAGGTAGTTATCTCATAGAATTTTCTTTTAAAGAAACACAAAGCTATCTCATTCTTCTCTCTTTTTTGATCATACCTATGTACATTTTTGAATTGGTGAAAATTCAATTTAGGTTAAAACATAATAACAAATCATTTGCTTATGCTGAGTTGGTATATAACGTATTATTGGTTTTAACTGTTTTTGCATTCAGTTATTTTTATAAAGAAAAAGGATATGCTATAGCGCTACTAATAACACCATTTTTAACTTCATTGCTGTTCCTGAGAAAGTTAAAAATTAAGACTACAAGCTATAAAAAAGTTGCTATAACCAATTTCTCTTTTTATAAATATGGCTTTTTCGCCAGCTTGTCAAACGTAGTAACACAATTACTCTTTGTCATCGACATCTTTTTAATTGGTTATTTATTACAAGATTCAGAAATGGTTACCAATTACAAGTATGTCTCACTTATCCCCTTCAGTATTTTATTCTTACCAAGGGTTTTCATAGCCACTGATTTTGTGTCGTTTACAGAGAGAATTTACGATAAAAACTACATAAGAAATTATATAAAAGGATATATGAGATTATTCTTATTCATAAGTCTATTCATCGTATTGCTTGTCTATTTCTTCTCGGAATATATTCTATTGGTATTTGGAGATGAATTCATACGGTACTCAGATACCTTTTTAATTTTAATTGCAGGTATATGTGGTATTTTGATCTTTCGAGGATTATTTGGTAACCTGCTTTCTTCTATAGGAAAAGCCCATGTAAATTATTATATAGCCAGTTCTGCGCTACTTCTGAACTTGGCTTCTAATTATTATCTCATACCTAGATATGGCATTAAAGGCGCTGCAATTACTTCTGCAATTTTGATGTGGTTTACCGGGTTCATATCGTATATCTGGTTTCATTATTTGTACAAAAAATTATGGCTTGAGCCATCTTAAAAGTGTCGGTAGATTATTGTGCTTCATAAAAGCATAGTTTTCATCAGAAGCTCCAAAACTTTTAAAATAGTTGGCAATTGTTGGTATTGAAGAGCCTCCAAAGTCAAATTTAGAATACCCTTCAATATACTTAAAAAGAATACGATCAATTAAAAAAGTATTCGCCCCATTCTTGCGATTGTTGAAATCTGTTGAAGAAACTAAAATTGTAATTGTTTCACGATACTTTAACAAGAATGCCGAAGCTGCTAAATTATTGTTATCAAAAATAGAAACAACTTCTCCCAATTTTTTATCATTGCAGGTTTTTATGAGATTCGATAATACTTCATAATCCTTTTCTGTAATCGCTGGTATTCTTTCACCTACATTAGCTTTAAAAAGACGAATTAGATGCTCATGATTATCATTCCACCTTTCAGCTAAATTAGTATCAGAAGCGCGCTTTAAGTCTTTCTGGCGGTCTCTTCTATAATTACTTTTAAGGGTTTCGTAACTAATATTTAGAGGTAAATATTGAAATTGCCTGGGCTGCATAGCTATCGTATCATTCACCGACTTACCGGTATTCATTCTAAGTTCTATAAATTTAAAACGCTTGCAAGCTTCTCTTAGAAAAATGTTTTGATCAGAACTGTCAGATGTATAAAAAACACCTAACTCCAATACCCATAGGGGTGGATACACATACTTCACAAAATACTTTTTCCGCCATGGTAACGGCATGACCGCTTTATAGTCATCTAAGACCAATACATCCCAATTATCGGTAACGATATCCAGATACCAACTGTACCCATAGATTTTGGAATTGATTGCCTCTGCAATACATGTATCGTATTTATTTACGTCAAGATCTTTGCGGGTAATATATGAAATCATGAAAGCTGTGAAAGTTGCTTGAGCATATCTGAATACACCTTCTTCCACCGGCGCCAGATGCCGCGATTGCTTAAGGTGTCATTATGGAATAAGGTAATAAAAGTACCTTCAACATGTTGGACCTCTCGGGCAAGTTTCATGATAATTTCAAACCCTCTTTTATGTGAAAGATCTTGATAGCTTCTAAGTGTACCATCCATTACTGCGACCGGAAAGACCTTTAAAGGTGTTTGCACCTCGTAATCGAGGTCGTAAAAATAAAAGGGTGTGCAGGTACTAGCTCGAAAACCATAGTGCTTGGCATACGTCATTGAATAATCTTCAGTAACTTCAAGATTCACCAGATTCTGATAGGTTTCGGGCAAGGCCACCCGAAGGTAATGTTGACGAGATGCACTAATTTGCCTGTTCGTTATTTCTTCTAGTCGTTTTTTCTCTTTTTTAAGCTTTTGTTCATTTTTCATGGTAAAATAGGAAGGATGCAAACCTACTTTACAATAATCGGCTATAGATTTGATCAGTGATCTATAGCTGGAATTTCTTGAAGATGTGTTCTTATCAAAGGTGGTATATTCACTTACCAAAAAGAAAAACACTGTTGGAATATTATATTGTTTTTGTAGGTCAACCAATAGGTCGTAAGTATCAAAAGGGTCTTTTTTAAAACCCAAAAGAACGACGGTTCGCGTCCATAAATCACCAATTTGTAAATTGAATAAATCTATCAGATAACCTCCTATAGTTCTTACAATACCCTTATGCCGATAACAAAAAGCAATATCTACATCAATGGTCGATATATAGTTAAACGGTCTTTTCTGGGGCTCAAAATCGTTAAACTTTTCAACTAATAAAGCCCTGAATTTATAGGCCCAGATATCTATCAGAGGCTTCTCCAGAAAACCTTGTTTAAAGGCCAGACTTTCTTCAGCTGGAAAGCGTTCATATTCATCTTTTACATGCGGTAAATACTCTTCATAGCGGCTTAACAGGTAAAAGGTAGCTGCAAAAATATCAAATGGTATTGTCGCTTCCTGACGGCTTATAAAAAAACAGGGGACTCCTTGCCAAGTTCCCATTCTAATAGCTATGTCGTTAATACCTTGCTCAAATAATAGCTCGGTGCTCCTCACAAAAATCTCTTTACCCAGTGGTTGCTTTGCATAGGTGATCTTAGGGCCCTTATGAGCGATAAATTTCTCTACTTTGGTCGTAAATTTTACTTCTAACTGTAGGATTCTGGTAAAGAAATGTTTAAATGTGTAATTAAGCCTGGGCGTGGTTTTATGTGTATAGACTAATAACATTTGCTAAAACAGATTACTATATTAAAATTACAAAGTACTTCTTTTTGGGATTCTGTCGACTTACATGTAATTAGTGCTTTATTCTTTTGAAGTGCCATTCAGAGTAGATTATTATCAGCGAAGCTAAAATAATCTTTTTCAGTAATTATCAAGTGATCCAAAACTTTTATGTCTAAAGCTTCACCGGCCTGCTTAATTTTTTGCGTCAACTTTTTGTCAGATTCACTCGGATTTAATTTTCCTGAAGGATGGTTATGGCATAAAATAATGCCTGTAGCCAACAACTCTACTGCTCTTTTGAAAATCATTCTTGAATCTACCAAGGTGCCTGTTAAACCGCCTTTACTTAATTGCATCTTATCCAAGACCTTGTTGGCATTGTTTAAATATATGATCCAGAATTCTTCATGAGGCAGTTCACCCAATAGCGGGTGTATCATCTCAAATGCCGTCTTACTAGACGTAATTAGTTCTTGCTGCAGCGCATCTTCTAACCGGCACCGCCGTGCCAACTCTAAAGCGGTAATAATTGTAATCGCCTTGACTTCACCAACGCCTTTAAACCGAACTAAATCATTTACGGTTAACTTACTGAAGGCATTTAGATTATTTTGGGTGAAATTCAACATCCGTTTAGCGAGATCAACGGCACTTTCATGCCTGGAACCGGAGCCCAGTAAAATGGCTATCAATTCTGCATTTGATAGTGCATTTTTACCTTTAGCAAGTAATTTTTCCCGTGGGCGGTCGTCTTCATTCCATGATTTTATCGAAAAAGACTTTCTCTCAGCCATCATTAATTAAAGAATTGGCCATTAAAGATATGAAAGAAAAAAGTAATACTTTTGCCGTGTTTTAGCTCGCTAATCAAAAAATTTACATGAAGATAGTTATTGCAGGCGCAGGCGAAGTTGGTTTTCATTTAGCGAAATTACTTTCGTACGAATACCACGACATTACACTAATAGACCTCAAAAAAGATCGCTTAAGCTATATTGAATCAAAATTAGACATTCGAGCGATAACCGGTGACGCTACGTCTATTTCACTTTTAAAAGAAGCTAAGATCAATGAAGTCGATTTAGTAATAGCCGTGAGCTCAAATGAGACTGTAAACCTTACCATTTCTTTGCTGTCGAAGCGCTTAGGGGCTAACAAAACAATAGCCAGAATAAATAATTCAGACTTTATAGATTTTAGAGAAGATGTAGATTTTGACGGCATCGGAGTTGATGAATTGATTTCTACCGAGCTGTTGGCCACTAATGAAATAAAATCACTTTTGAGTGAAGCTGCCTTTAATGATATGCATGAGTTTGAAGGAGGCGAACTTTCCATGCTGGGTATTTTATTGCCACAAACTGCCCCTTTTGTTGGTATGTCCGTTAAAGATGCAGCAGCTACATTTTCAGATATTAACTTCATGCCTATTGCCTTAAAAAATATTAACAGTGAAGAAACTGTAATTCCTCGTGGTGATACCGTTTTACGAGCTGATGATATGGCCTATTTTATTACATTGAGAAAAGGCGTAAATGAACTCTACAAACTGACAGGAAAGCAAAAAGCCTCTGTTAAAAATGTAATGATCTTAGGCGGAAGTAAGATAGGGGCCAGAACCGCTAAGGAACTCTGTGATAACAAACTAAATATTAAACTTATTGAAAAAGATAAGGAACGTGCTGTTGAACTGGCTGATAATCTGCCCAATGCATTGGTAGTTTTAGGTGATGGTCGTGACGTGGAATTACTCGACGAAGAAGGTGTGGATACCATGGATGCTTTTTTGGGTGCTACCGGCAGCGCAGATACCAATATCATGTCGTGCCTGGTTGCTAAATCTAAAGGAGTAAAGAAGACCATTGCATTGGCCGACAACGTTGACTATTCAAAAATATCGCAAGCCATTGGTATTGATACAGTAGTAAATAAAAAACTTTTGGCCGCTAATAATATATTTAAATACATTCGTAAAGGCGATGTACTTGATATCACCACTTTAAATAATCTTAACGTAGAAATTTTAGAGTTCAACGTACGAGAAAATTCCCCGATCACCAAAAAGATTATCAGAGAATTAGATTTTCCAAGAGGTGCTATTATCGGTGGCGTAGTTAGAAATGGTGAAGGCGTTATTGCGTTGGGTGACTTTAAAATTCAACCCGATGATAAAGTAGTAGTTTGCTGTTTCGCCGACTGTATTGGTAAGGTCGAAAAGCTGTTCGATTAACTAGGCATGCTCCAAAAACTAAATATAAAAATTATCTTTCAGATGATGGGCTTTTTGCTCATTTTCAACGGACTTTTTATGCTTGTTTCCAGTGGAGTTAGTTTCTATTACAAGGATGGCGTTACCCGTGAAATTTTTTTCGCGGGGGTCGTTACCGCTCTTATAGGGCTCCTATTTCGGTTCGTTTCCAAAGGATTCAGCAAACAAGTCAAAAAACGTGAAGGATATTTGATCGTTACCCTTGGGTGGATTCTTATGTCACTTTCGGGTTCGTTACCCTATTTATTTTCGGGTGCTATCCCCTATTTTACGGATGCATTCTTTGAAACTATTTCAGGCTATACTACCACAGGTGCTTCTATTCTGAACGATATAGAGAGTTTACCACGAGGTATTCTTTTTTGGCGGAGCACTACACATTGGATTGGAGGTATGGGAATTATCGTTCTTACCATTGCCATCTTACCGTTATTGGGTATTGGTGGTATGGAACTCTTTGCTGCAGAGGCTCCTGGACCTTCAGCTGATAAATTGCATCCTCGGATTACAGACACTGCTAAACGACTATGGTATATTTATTTAGGATTGACCGTTGCTGAGGCTTTACTGCTGAAGATAGCCGGTATGAGTATTTTTGATGCCGTGAACCATGCGATGAGTACCTTGTCAACCGGTGGCTTTTCCACAAAAAATGCCAGCATTGCGCATTGGAATGGCAATCCGCTGATACAATATATCATTATCTTTTTTATGTTTGTAGCGGGTATCAACTTCGTACTGAGTTACTTTGCATTTAAGGGACAAATAAATAAGGTGCTTAACGATGAAGAGTTTAAGACATACTTCTTCAATGTTTTAGGTATTGCATTTATCGTTGCGCTAGTTATTTATTACCGGGCCGACATTTCCAAAGTGGCCACCGAAACGCAGCTTTTTGCCTATCCCATGGTCTTGGGGGAGTTCGAAAGTGCCATAAGACATGGCTTATTTCAAGTCACCGCTGTTATTACCACTACAGGTTTTGTTACAGCAGATTTCACCATGTGGACACCTTCACTAACCGTATTGTTTTTCGTACTTATGTTCTTTGGAGCTTCGGCAGGGTCGACTTCCGGGGGTGTTAAAATTGTGCGTCATATCATCATGCTTAAAAATGGTTTTTTAGAGTTCAAGCGTACGCTGCATCCTAATGCAATTATTCCTGTTCGTTATAATTATAAGTCTATTTCACAGAATATCGTATTTAACATCATTGCTTTTTTCGTACTCTACCTGGTTGTGTTTGCGTTAGGGGCGCTTGGTTTCGGTTTTTTGGGACTGGATTATATGACTGCCTTAGGCGGGTCTGCTTCTTCACTGGGTAATGTAGGCCCTGCTTTTGGTCAATTAAGCCCCGTGAATAATTTTAGTGGACTGCCAGATTTAGGGAAGTGGTGGTCAGCCTTTTTAATGCTTTTGGGAAGATTAGAGCTCTTTACAGTATTGATTTTATTCACACCTTACTTTTGGAAAAATAATTAGTGTTGCAGATTAGAGATCAGCTACATAGCACACTTATTTTTAACCAGGTTCCCAGACGTATCATTTCTCTTGTTCCGAGTCAAACTGAATTATTAGTTAGCTTGGGTTTGGCAAATACCCTGGTAGGAATCACCAAATTCTGCGTACATCCTGAAGATCTTCGCAAGAAGAAAACGATTGTTGGCGGCACTAAGAATGTCAACTTTGAAAAAATCAAAGATCTGAAACCCGATATAATCATCTGTAATAAAGAAGAAAACTCTCAGGAAATTGTAGAAACATGTGAAAAAATCGCTGCAGTATATGTCTCTGATATTATTACGCTACAGGACAATTTTGAGTTTATCAGAGCTATGGGTGTCATTTTTTCAGTTGAAACCAAGGCAAAAAAGTTGTTAAATGATCTCCAGTCAGAACTTCATCAGTTCAAAACATTTATTAAGAAGAGACCTCAACGAAGAGTAGCTTATTTCATTTGGCGTGACCCATGGATGGTCGCCGGGAATAATACATTTATTAATGAACTTTTAAAAATTAATAAATTCAAAAACGTTTTTGACAGTCAGGAACGCTATCCTCTTACAGATTTAGAGCACTTAAAATCTTTAGGTTTAGACCTGATTTTACTATCTTCTGAACCCTATCCTTTTAAGGAAAAACATAGTAATGAAATTCGACCATATACCAATGCCAAGATCTGCTTGGTTAATGGTGAATATTTTAGCTGGTATGGTTCAAGATTATTAAAGGCCTTTGAGTATTTCATATCGTTGCATTAAAAAACCACCTCTATTGAGGTGGTTAAACAGAAAACGTCACATCTTATTGTGGATTTTGAACCATATTAGGGTTTGCGTCAAGTTCCTCTCTTGGTATTAACCATTCCCAGCGTATATCACCTGCGGGAACTTCTAAAACATTATCTGCCAAAGCTGCATTATGATTAGCGCCTGTTCTATCAAGAGGTAAATTCAAACGTTTTAAATCTAAGAATCGAAACCCTTCACCCCAGAGTTCAATTCTTCTTTGTACCATAATCTCATCGATTAAGGCTTGCCCCAAATTTGTGGATAATGTATAAGCATCATCTCTTGTTGATACCATGTCAAATAAGACTTGTGCCGCGACGCCATCATTTCCCAACCTTGCTTCAGATTCAGCTTCTATGAGATACATTTCAGCAGCTCTCATATGTGGTACATCCATACTACTATCACCATTGCTTACAGCCAAAAACTTTTGATTCGTGTATGGCTTTCTCTGATGAATATCTAATAATGATTTCCCCGAAGGTAAGTTCAAATGTTCACCCGTAGGGTCCCAAAGCCCTTTTCTAACATCAGAATCAGGAATCATATCATATAGTTTTGAGTTTATGGACCTTGGATTGCCTCGAATCGCTGACGAACTGAAATTTCTGGAAATATAAGCTCCGTAAGTACCAAAACCATCATTTTGATCTGAAACCACTTGACTTGCCCACATAAATTCAGGATTACCTTCTGAGTTACTCTGAAACCCTTCTGCATAAGTAGCTTGATCCATTAAGGTAAAACCTTCTCTTGCCTCTTTAGCCAACTGAGACGCCAACCCATAATTACCCATGGTCAAAGCCACCCTTGCTTTCACCCCTTTAGCTACAGCTTGATTGATATGGGATTTATTGGCTCTTGGCAAACCTTCTAGTACTAAAATAGCGGCATCTAAATCATTATTAATTTCGGTATAAACCTCTTCCACAGTATTTCTCGATAATTGTTCTTCCAAAGCACTCTTTTTATAAGGTACTCCTAACTGAGTATTACCCCCGCCCGGCACATATCTACCACCATACGTTTGAACTAATTGATAATGTGACCAAGCTCTGTACACTAAGGCTTGACCAAGAATCTCGTTTTTCTCGTCTTCTGGCCCAGAGGCATTTTCTATTCCATTAATCAGTACATTGGCATTTGCAATGATTATGTAATACGACCTCCAAGGAAATTCACTGTAAAAATCAGTATCACTCCTTCCAGCTGTCCATTTGTAGACGCGATTATGCCATTGTTCTCTATGAACTATTTGATCTTCACCCAATAAGTCCATATGAATATAAATACCCCCTATACCACAATTACCTTGAATATTGTTCCAGCGGGTGTACAATGATCTATGTATTCCATTAACCACAGCTCTCGCTGTGGCGGTACTACTCACAGCTTCGCTTGCCGCTATCTGATCAGTGGGAGTAGTCTCCAGAAAATCTTCTTGACAAGAATTAAGAACTAAAACTCCTAAAACTAATATTAATATATTCTTTATTTTTTTCATTGTATTATAATTTTACATTTAAACCAAATGATACAATTCTTGAAGGGGTAAATACATTGGAGGTATTACCGTTAAACTGTTGTTGAACATTTAATCCTTTTCGCGTATTAATTGAAAAAACATTTTCAGCACTGGCAAATAACCTTAAGCTTGCCACTCCCAACTTGTCTGTTACAGAACTATTGAAGTCATAAGATAGATTTGCTTGTCTTAAGTTTAAAAATGAAGCATCGTCTAACCATCTATCGGAGGTTGCATCCCATTGTGAGGCAAATGAAGCGTCCATTCTGGGAACATCAGTGATATCACCGGGCTGCTGCCAACGCCTTAAAATATCGACGTGTTTTGCTGTACCATAAGAGCCTGCGCTCATGATATCCCTATAATTGAAATCTAAAGTCTCACCGCCTATTTGATATGTAAATAGCGTTGATAGAGCAAAACCTTTGTATATCCATTCACTTGCGAAGGAACCGGTTACATCTGGAATTGCTGTTCCAGCGTAATGAAACTTCGCGTTTGTTGAATTCGGTGTGACAGCAACGCCATTAATTGTTCTTACGTTTGAGGCCGTTGGGTCGTCGGCAACAAATAACCCAGATCCATCACTCGGATCAACGCCATACCAGTCTCTCAGCCAGTAATCAAATAGTCCCTTACCTACTTGCAGTTTTTTTGTGCCGTTGATAATTTCTCCTTGAGGTAATTCGGTAAATTCATTTTTAATGGTAGCCGCATTTACGGTAAGATTCCATGAAAAATTTTCATTTTTAAAAATATCTGCTGAAAGACTAACTTCGATACCTCTATTGAACAAAGTACCTATATTTTCAAGCTTACTATCCGCTCCATCCGAAAAAGAAACCGGAACATTAAAAATTAAATTTTGAGACTCTTTATTATAGTATTCCAGAGTTCCTCTTATTCTGTCAAATACGCTAAACTCCAGTGCGATGTCGAAATTAGCACTTGTTTCCCACTCCAGGTCAGGTGCTCCTAAGCTTGATCTTATGACCCCGGGCTCATTTTGATTGTTATTATCTAAAGCAAAAGTAGCTTGGGCGGGGTAATAATCTGGCACAAAGATACCATTGACCAACTTTAAGATCCTACTATTACCGAGTTCTCCGTATGACGCACGTAATTTCAGTTGATCTATCCATGAAATATCAGCAATAAAGTCTTCTCTATCAATACTCCAAGACCCTCCTAGTGACCAGAATGTTCCCCATCTTTTTTCGTCAGAGAATCGCGAAGAACCATCAGTTCGAATAGAACCACTAATAAAATATTTGTTATCATAGTTATAATTTAGTCTTCCGAAATAACTATCATCTGTGGCCTCATCTCTTTGAGATACTAAATCAGTGGTCTCTACAAAATTGATTAATTCAAGATTACCCGCAGCTATTTGTGTTCTTCGTGTTCCGTTTAAATCATCGATCTCCAACTGTTGACTTTCATGCCCGGCCAAAACTTCAAAATTATGGACCTCATTAAATGTTTTGACATAATTTAATAGCTGATTAAAACCTACCGTTCTGGTTCTGATGTATTGTCTGAATCCCAAGCCCGTTGGTGCCCCATCTCCGATGATCGTGTTCCAGAAAAAGGTGTTGTAGAAATTGTCTTCTTCGTAGCTCAAATTAGTTCTTAAGGTCAATCCTTCTAAAAGAGTAATATCTGCGTAGGTTTTGAGATTAAGATTTGTTATTTCATCAAAATCTACGTCTAATTGCCTTTCAAGAACAACATGTCTGCCCGTGCTTGCGCCACTTGGTCTATTATCATCTAAATCAAATATTCTATTGCCATCAGCATCAAGAATAAACGCTCCTGTTACGGGATCATGGGCAAATATCGGATAGATTGGTCCCATTTGTCTGGTAAAGCGAAATGCATTTCTAAAACTTGTTGTACCGCCTAATTGTCCTTGGTTGCTTTGAGACTTACTGCCTGCTAAATTAGCTCCTACTCTTAACCATGATTTCGCCTGGTAATTCGCATTAACTCTGGTTGTAAATCTTTCAAAATCAGATTTTATCAAATAACCTTCTTCATCCAAATAACCAAAAGAAGCAAAGTAATCGGCATTTTCGGTTCTTCCCTGATAGCTTATATCAGCTGTTTTTCTTATACCTGTTCTCGTTATAGCACCTTCCCAATCAAAATCATCATAAAGTAATGATGCGTTCGGGTTTAATTGACCATTTGTTCCAACGATTTGATCATTCGGAACATTAAAAGGATTATAACCTAATATTCCAAAAATGTCATTACTGGCCGCTTGATTAGCGGCATCCAAATCAGCTTGACTACTAACGCCGGGTATTGCTGATGTATTTCTCAAGGCTTCCCACATTACGGGATAGTATTGAAACGCATCTATTCTATCGTATTCGGGAATGGATCTGTCAACAATGGCTGTAGATATATTTACAGAAAGTTCTCCTTTGCCTGTTTTACCTCTTTTGGTCGTGACTAATACTACACCATTAGTAGCTTTATTGCCGTATAGAGCTGTTGATGAAGCATCCTTTAAAATTGTAATATTCTCAATATCATTAGGATTAATATTAGATAAATTACCATTGATTGGAATACCATCAACGACATATAATGGCGCATTGGTAGCGGTAAAAGATCCGAAACCTCTAATTCTAATATTTTGCCCAGAACCAGGTTGCCCGCTTGCCGTCGCTATAACACCTGGTGAAGCGCCTTCTATGGCTGTCGACAAATTAGTAATCGGTCTCTTTTCTATATCCTCTGTTTTTATTTGCGTAACAGCTCCTGTCAAAGCTTCCTTACTGGAAGTACCATAAGCAACGACTACCACTTCATCTAAAACATTATCACTTTGCAGAACGACATCAATAACATCACTAGCCCCTACAGTTCTTTCTATTGTTCTCATTCCTACAAAACTGAAAATGAGCACATCACCTGTAGTTGCACTAATAGAATATTTTCCATCAAAATCTGTTTGGGTACCGGTAGAGGTTCCTTTAATTATGACATTAACGCCTGGTAATGGACCATCACCATCTGTGACAATACCCGTAACAGTTTTTGTCTGAGCTAATAGTACATTTGTGCATATCAAACATACTATTAGCGTAAAAAGCTTTTTTACTTTCATAAACTAAATTTTAATTAAACACTTGAATTAGATGTACTGAAAGAAAAAGGCAGGTGTATGATTATACCTTTAAATGAAGTCAAAGTTTAGTGGAAATTTAAAAATACGTTTTCATAGGGACCTGCCAGAATTAATTCAAATACAGATCAAATAAAATGTCAAAACAAAGACTGGAGGATAAAGCCTATAATAATTAACTAAACCGATTAAGGCTTACTTAAAATTTACTCTCAAGGTAGCGGCTCGCAAGCTTTTTATGTATTGCGTAGGTGTAAGATTTGTCGCTTCTTTAAAAGCTTTGTTGAAAGTGACTTTGTTATTGAATCCTACATCATAAGCTACGTCGATGATGTTTAAGTTTTGATTCAGGTCATTTCTAAGAATTTCTTGGGCTTCCTGAATTCTATATTTATTAATCAAATTGAAGAAATTCAGAGCAAAATGTTCATTGATTACCTGAGATAAGTTATGACGGGTGACTCCCATTCTATCTGAAAGAGAGTTCAGGCTAATCGAGTTATCCTTAAAAACTTTTTCTTCTTTTAATAATTTTATAAGCTGTTCCTTCAATTCGAAAGAATAACCTTCGGTTAAACCGGATTTCTGATACTTTATTGGTAACTCATTAAAAAGATATTTTTTGCTGAACACTCTTGGTTGTACATAAGCCGTATATGCCACATAAAGCACAATCAAAGCTAAAACAAAAACTTGCGAATATACCATTACACTCTTGCTCCTATCAAAAACAACGTTACTAGCTATAATAAAAGCATAAACACTATAGGTCAGGGCATACACTATATTCAGGTAAGCAATATTTCGTTGCCACAAATAGACCTGCTTATCTACTTTAGTATTCGTTTTTACACGTTTTGTATAAATTTTATAGATAAAAAAGCTGTACGTTATTAAGGAGATGGCCTTAAAAAACAAAATGGCATAAAGGGTATTAATGTATGAACTATCAATATTGAATATTTTGTTCAGCTTTGCTTCTGCCGGTAAAAAGTAGGTAGGTATGAAATATATAAGTAATAATAATGTCGGTACGAAATGAAGAACATCTTTACGTTTGAAGGTATATCCTTGGGCTATTCTTTTAAAATAAAAGTATAACAAGGGACCATATAAGAAAGAAAATGTAATTGTTGCCCAAAATGAATGGGGTACATGATATACATAATTCGTCAAATAAAGAGACAGATGTAAAATAAAGAATGAGTGAAACAGCACAAAGAGCCCGATTAACAAATTAGCGAGGCTATCACCTTTTTTCCTAAGATTTATTATTATCGATATAAAAATGCCAATGACTCCCGAAAAAATAAATAAGAGAATCCAACTGTTTATTTTAGGGAGATATGTTTTCTCTAATATTTGAAACGAACTATAGTAGTCAATTTTTTTGAACACATCAGAATACAATATATTGGTATCAAATGATTCCTTAATATAGTATTCAAGGTATAAAGTAGCTTTTTGAGGATCTCCTAAATGCGCGTAGCTCTCTGCGAGTCTTTTATGATCTTTGGTATCGAGAGGAATACCATTTTTGATCAGAACGTCATATTGCTCAATCACATTTTTCGATTTTTCAATGAGCTGTTGTTGAGATTCAAAAATACTATCAACTAAAACATTATTAAATTCAAACTTATCGTCCAAATTTGGCTTTGGATTAGCATAACACAGTATATTGGCGAATAAGAATAATATGTAAATTACTCCAACAGACTTCATTAAAGGCAGATTATTTGAATTATAATCTAAAATTAAGTAAATCATAAGTTAAAGCTTTGTTAATTAACTTAAAAATGGTAATGCCCGATAATATCTTACCCTTTCTTCCCGATGAAGTTTTACCACTTATAAATGCCATACCGTAAACCAAATCGTATCAAAATATTTCTTTGTATTTTAGCATAAGCCATTTTTTATCGTACCGATCACTATGCTATGATCTTATTTTCTAAACTTTTAATTCCAAAGAATTACAATGGACTGGCTATTTATCCTTTCATTTTCCTAAAAAATAAGGCCTTATCCAATAACGATGTTCTCATAAATCATGAACGTATCCATTTACGTCAGCAGGCAGAATTATTAATTGTATTCTTTTTTATTTGGTACATTCTGGAATTTCTATTTCACTTAATCAGAACATTTAGTTGGAATCGAGCTTATCGCAGCATTTCTTTTGAAAAAGAAGCCTACAAAAATGAAGGCAATCCTAATTATTTATTAGACCGTAAATTTTGGTCTTTTCTTAAGTATTTCAATCAAAAATAGTTGATAATTATCTGTAAATTTGCACCACAAAATTTTATACTTTAATGGAACAAATTGCGCCTTACAAACCCAAACATAAAGTTAGAATTGTAACTGCAGCCTCTTTATTTGATGGTCATGATGCTGCCATCAATATCATGCGCCGAATTATTCAGTCTACAGGAGTTGAGGTGATCCATTTGGGCCATGACAGGAGTGTAGAAGAAGTTGTTAATACTGCTATACAGGAAGACGCCAATGCCATAGCAATGACTTCATACCAGGGTGGTCATAATGAATATTTTAAGTACATGTATGACCTGTTAAAAGAAAGAGGTGCTGACCATATTAAAATTTTTGGAGGTGGTGGTGGAGTTATTCTTCCTGAAGAGATCAAGGATCTCATGGAGTATGGCATTACCCGCATCTATTCACCAGATGATGGTCGTGAAATGGGTTTACAGGGGATGATCAATGACCTGGTAAAACAAGCTGATTTTGCGATAGGTGACGCCCTTAACGGGGAAGCTGAAATGCTTCCTGAAAAAAATCCAATAGCTATTGCAAGAGTCATTTCTTCGGCTGAAAATTTTCCTGAAATAGCAAAGGATGCCTTGGATATGATCCATGACAAAAACAAATCCTCAAAAACTCCTGTCTTAGGAATTACAGGAACTGGGGGTTCGGGGAAATCTTCTTTGGTGGATGAATTGGTACGTCGTTTTTTAATTGACTTTCCCGAAAAAACAATAGGGATAATTTCAGTGGATCCATCCAAACGCAAAACCGGCGGAGCACTGCTTGGTGATCGTATTCGCATGAATGCGATCAACTCACCCCGTGTCTATATGCGTAGCCTGGCAACCCGACAAGCGAACCTGGCCCTATCAAAATACGTAAATGAGGCAGTTGAAGTATTAAAAGCTGCTGAATATGACGTAATAGTACTTGAAACTTCAGGTATTGGTCAATCTGATACTGAAATTCTCGAGCATTCTGATGTTTCATTATATGTAATGACGCCGGAATTTGGAGCTGCAACGCAACTGGAGAAAATAGATATGCTTGATTTTGCAGATTTAGTAGCTATCAATAAATTCGATAAACGCGGTGCCAAAGATGCTTTACGTGATGTAAAAAAACAATACATGCGTAACCATAATTTATGGGATACACCACAAAAAGATTTACCTGTTTTTGGTACAATTGCCTCACAATTCAACGACCCAGGCATGAATACCTTGTATAAGGCCATTATGGACAAAATAGTTGAAAAAACTAATGCTGATCTAAAATCGACTTTTGAAATTTCTAAAGAAATGAGCGAGAAGATTTTTGTGATTCCGCCAGCCAGAACTCGTTATTTATCTGAAATTTCTGAAACCAATAGGGCCTATGATGAAAAGACAGAGGAACAAGTCAACGTCGCTCAAAAACTCTACGGAATCTTCACAACGATATGCTCTGTTGCAAATGTCAACAAAAGTGAAATTAGCAGGGCTTTTTTCAACGAAAAGGGGTTAGATGAAGACAAGATTCTTAGTCAAGTTGCTGATGAAAATCAAGAGTTCATGACTTTGCTCATTAAAGAATTCGATCGTATCAAGATGGACCTTGATCCTTATAATTGGGAAATTATCAACAATTGGGCTGAGAAAGTGAACCGTTATAAAGAACCGATCTACTCATTTAAAGTACGGGGAAAAGAAATTGAAATAGAAACACATACCGAATCACTATCGCATACGAAGATTCCTAAAGTAGCATTGCCCAGATACAAGGCCTGGGGTGATATTTTGCATTGGAGCTTACAGGAAAATGTACCGGGTGAATTTCCATATACCTCAGGGCTCTATCCTTTCAAACGAACTGGCGAAGACCCTACACGAATGTTTGCCGGCGAGGGTGGCCCTGAGCGCACCAACAGGCGTTTTCATTACGTTAGTTTAGGTATGCCAGCAAAACGTCTTTCAACTGCTTTCGATTCTGTGACACTTTATGGAAACAACCCTGACCATAGGCCCGATATTTATGGAAAAATAGGCAATTCAGGGGTATCTGTCTGCTGCTTAGACGATGCGAAGAAATTGTATTCTGGCTTTGACCTTGCAGACCCTATGACATCAGTAAGTATGACTATCAATGGACCCGCTCCGATGCTCTTAGGTTTTTTTATGAATGCGGCCATCGATCAGCAGTGTGAACGCTACATTAAAAAAAATGGGCTGGAAAAAGAAGTAGAAGAAAAAATTGCAAAAATCTATAAAGGAAAAGAACGGCCACAGTACAACGGAGACATCCCTGAAGGTAATGACGGATTAGGACTATTACTTCTAGGTGTTACCGGAGACCAGGTACTACCAGATGCAGTATACAAAGACATTAAAGCCAAGACCATCGCCCAGGTTCGAGGTACTGTGCAAGCTGATATTTTAAAAGAAGATCAAGCACAAAATACCTGTATTTTCTCGACTGAATTTGCTTTACGCTTAATGGGGGATGTACAAGAATATTTCATAGAAAATAATGTGCGTAATTTTTATTCGGTATCTATTTCGGGTTACCATATCGCTGAAGCAGGAGCAAATCCCATTTCACAGCTGGCCTTTACCTTAGCTAATGGCTTCACATATGTCGAATATTATTTGTCTAGAGGTATGGACATCAATAAATTCGGCCCCAACTTATCATTCTTTTTTTCAAACGGAATTGATCCCGAGTATGCTGTCATCGGCCGGGTGGCCCGCCGTATCTGGGCAAAAGCCTTGAAACATAAATATGGCGCCAACCCAAGAGCCCAGATGTTAAAATATCATATTCAAACCTCCGGAAGAAGCCTTCACGCCCAAGAAATTGATTTCAACGACATTCGTACAACTTTACAGGCTTTATATGCTATTTATGATAACTGCAATTCGCTTCATACCAATGCTTACGACGAAGCAATTACTACACCTACCGAAGAGTCTGTACGTCGTGCGATGGCCATTCAGTTAATTATCAATAAAGAATTAGGCTTGGCTAAGAATGAAAATCCCATTCAAGGAGCTTTCATTATAGAAGAATTAACCGATTTGGTAGAAGAAGCAGTCCTTTTAGAATTTGATAGAATTACCGAACGTGGTGGCGTATTAGGTGCGATGGAAACCATGTACCAACGCTCAAAAATCCAGGAAGAAAGCTTGTATTATGAGACTTTGAAGCATAACGGAAGTTTTCCAATTATTGGAGTAAATACATTTTTGAGTTCTAAGGGATCTCCAACTATTCAACCTAAAGAAGTGATTCGGGCAACTGAAAGCGAAAAGCAATTTCAAATAAGCACACTTGAAAATCTTCATAAGAGAAATGGAAACAAGGTACAGGAACATTTATCAAGTATTCAACAAGCCGCCATACAGAACAGAAATATTTTTGAGCAATTGATGGAAGTCACTAAATACTGTTCATTAGGTCAAATCACCAACGCATTGTTCGAGGTAGGCGGGCAGTACCGTAGAAATATGTAATTAAAGATTTATGGTTATCGTGAAGGAGCTGACTATTATAAGGTCAATAACCATTTCTTTTGCAAAGCACTGAAAACTTTAAGTTCACGTTGCAGTAATTTTAGATAGTCCATACCATTACTGTTTGACAGCTCCAACCGTTTGCTATTCTTATATAAAAGCTTGGTAAGTCTGCGCAACGTATTTACATGATAGTATTTTTTAAAAGCATGATATCTGTTCTTTTCAGCTTTTAAAATCTCAGGTGCCAATGCACTCGATTGTTGAACAATATCGCCTGAAAAATAAATATCCTGATCTTCTGACCCATCCTCTTTTAAAAGGCTCAAATCATCCCGCAAATAATGGCTAATACTCACTGAAAGCATTCGAATTTCGAGTGCCTTTCTGTAAATGGGTATGTCTAAAAACTGAGATGCCATGCAATACGTTGTATAGTTGGGACCCTAAAATTACGCACTAATTAATGGATTTTGATGTCGATAATAAAAATAAAATGTATTTTTACATTAAATTTTAAAGTTAAATACGTTTTTTTCTTTAATTTTTATGGACTCAATCAATAAGGCCATATTGCGACTGTTACAAAAGAACGCTAAACTCTCTAATACTGCCATTGGAAAGAAGGTAGGTATTAGCTCTCCGGCAATATCTGAACGCATCAAAAAATTAGAAGATACAGGGGTTATAGAAGGGTATAAAACGTTCGTTGCTCCTCAAAAGTTAGGCTATCAGCTCAAAGCCATTATCACTTTAAAAGCCTTTATGGGGAAACTTAAGCCTTTCCTCCAAAAAGTAAAAACTTATGATGAAGTGATCAATTGTTATCGCGTAACGGGCGATGAAAATATCGTGATGGAAGTTATTCTCAAAGATCAGAAACACCTGGAATCATTGATTGACCAGCTCATTGCTTATGGCGAAACCAAAACACAGGTGGTATTGTCACAGGTAATTCATCAAAAAGAAATAAAACCGGCATAATTTTAACATATCGGTCTGTTCCGTTTTTGTATTTTTATTTCTTTTACGCAATCCATACCATGAAAACGTTCTCTCAACTCACAGTAATGCTTCTACTATTGGTAAGCTGCACAAAGACAACTCCAGTAAAAATTAAAAATCAGGAAACAACAGAAGCCAAACCAGACACCTACGTCGAAGACAATTACGATAAAAAAGAAGTACAGATCACGATGCGCGATGGAATACGGCTGCACACTACTATCTATACTCCAAAGAACAAGAGCAAAACGTATCCTATCTTATTGCAGCGCACACCCTATAGTTGCCGGCCTTATGGGGAAGGTCAATTTCGTACAAAAATCGGCCCGAATAGCCATTTAATGAAACAAGGAAATATCATAGTCTATCAGGACGTGCGTGGCCGCTGGATGAGTGAAGGTACCTATGACAATATGCGGGCATACAATCCTACCAAAAATTCGAAAGAAGACATTGATGAGGCATCAGACACTTATGATACCATTGATTGGTTGGTAAAAAATGTGGAAAATAATAATGGTAATGTGGGTACCTGGGGAATTTCTTATCCGGGGTTTTATGCCACCTATTCCACTTTAGACGCACATCCAGCTTTAAAAGCAGCTTCACCTCAGGCTTGTATCGGCGATTTTTATTTTGATGATTTTCATCATAATGGGGCCTTTTTATTGAGCTATTTTAGAGTGATCCCGTTATTTGGAACTCCAAAAAATAAACCTACTGATTCTGCCTGGTATAAACTACCTGATTTGGGCACAAAAGACCAATACCAATTCTTTCTGGATGCCGGCCCATTGAGTAATTTGAATACTTATTTTCAATATGAGTCACTTGACAACCCTTCCTTAAAGGGAAAGGATGTTATTGATGATTTTTTCTGGAAAGAATTCGTGGAACATCCTAACTATGACAGTGTATGGCAAAGCAAAGGCATTATTCAGCACCTTAAGAATATAAAGCCCTCGGTAGCAACGATGGTTGTTGGTGGTTGGTTTGACGCCGAAGATTTATATGGGCCTTTAGAAACTTATAAGACCATTGAAAAATACAATCCGAAGAACTATAATACCTTAGTATTTGGCCCCTGGGATCATGGCGCATGGGCACGTTCAAGAGGAAAAAATAGTGTTGGTAATTATTACTTCGGTGATTCCATCTCTGAATTCTATCAAAGAGAAATAGAGACGAAGTTTTTTAATCATTTCTTGAAGGGTGATGGCGATAAAAATACTGGTTTACCAGAAGCTTACGTATTCGACTCCGGTAAAAAAGAATGGAAAACATATCAAAGCTGGCCCCCAGCCAGTAGTGTTAAGAAAACACTATTTTTATCTGAAGGTCAAGAACTCACAAAAGAGAAAAAGAAAAATAAAGCGATAAAATTTATAAGTGATATTAAACGACCTGTACCTTATACTGAAGATATTAAAACTGTTTTCACACCGCGAAAATACATGACTGATGACCAACGTTTCGCTGCGCGTAGACCCGATGTATTGGTTTTCGAAACCGAGTTTTTAGAAGAAGATATGACGCTCGCCGGGGATATCGTTGCGCACCTCAACGTAGCCACCACAGGAACCGATGCCGATTGGATCGTGAAGGTGATAGATGTGCACCCTCCCGATGCTGAAGAGAATAATGAAGATATGCAATCACATACAAAAATGAGTAATTATCATTTGATGGTTCGAAGTGAAGTAATGCGTGGCAAATTTAGAAATAGTTTTTCTAAACCAGAACCCTTTGTACCTAATAGACCAACAAAGGTAACTATTAAGCTTCAAGACGTTTTCCATACCATCAAAAAAGGACATAAACTACAGATTCAGGTTCAGAGCACTTGGTTTCCATTGATTGATTTAAATCCGCAAACGTACGTAGATAATATCTTTAAGGCCAAAGAGACCGATTTTAAAACGCAAACGCATACTGTGTTTACAAATTCTTCAATTGAGTTTTCAATTTTGCCTTAAATAAAATGCCTAACGAATTGTTAGGCATTTTTTACATATTCCTGTTTAGTAATAGCATTCAATCTCCACAACAATAAGATACAGAGCATAGACAAAAAAGTCATTAAATACCAGGTCATTTCGTAACCTATATTGCTAATTAATTGCATTCCGGCATTATGGGCAAAAATATGAGAAATTGAAAATGAAATGGTATATAAAGCCATAAATTGTCCTTGCTTTCCTTTTCTCGCTCTGTCAATCACAAATGAATTGGAAAAAGGAAATAAGATCATTTCACCAACGGTCATAAATAACATACCGATGACCAGTACGCCAATCCAGCCACTTAAATTCAAAACTAAAAAGCTAGCTCCTAGCAATATAGCTCCTTGAACCATTAAATAGGTTTTACTTTTGCCACCATCTTCCAATTTTTTGATAAACGGCATTTCAAGTAAAAAGATCACAAAACCGTTCATAGCCATGAGCAGCCCTATTTCGAATTCACTTAAATGCTGGTCATCTTTATAATACAGTGGTATTGTTGAGAAATACTGTAAAAAGATGAACCCAAATAAGAACATAGCTCCCAGAAATACTATAAATGCCTTATCATTTAATGGCGAGATCGGATTTTCAACCTTAATTTCATCCTGAACGCGTGCCTTTTTTGGGTTTAATACTTGTAGCAATAAGATTCCGGCTAAAAAACAGGTTATCCCATCTATCCAAAACAAGCCATTATACCCAATAGAAGTAATGATCAACCCACCAATAGCAGGTCCTGCAGAAAACCCTAAATTGATCGCCAGACGAATCAATGTTACTGTTCTTGTTTTATTCTCAGGTTTACTGTAAGCACTCATAGCCACAAACATGGCAGGCCGAAACATATCGGCTACCAACATCACTGAGAAGATACCTAAAAGCATCTTTTCAAAGGTCTTTAGATATTGCAGACCAACAAAGAAAAACCCGGTAGTTATCAAACTAAAGACCATCACTTTATAATAACCAATCTTATCAGTTAGCCTCCCCCCTAACCATGACCCAATCACTGAGCCCAAACCGAAGGCCGTCATGATCCAACCTACTTTGCTTAGACTAAACCCGAGGTCTTTTGTTAGGTACAACGACAAAAATGGAATCACCATGGTACCTGCCCTGTTAATTAGTGTGATCAACGATAACCACCAAACTTCTCTTGACAAGCCCTTAAACGCATTAAAATAGGGCTGCGCGATTTTTCGATTGAGATAGAGGAATAATTTCATTGCAATTTGAATTCATTTGTATACAAAACTAAAAAACCCGGCTATGAGCCGGGTTGTACTTGTATTGTTATTCTTTATTTTAATATAATCACAACAAATTCATACGCCGGCCATAGGTCGCTAAAGACTTCTGGTTTTTGACAATACTATTTGTTGTTAGGTACATGATTTAAATTTTACGCAGCAAAACTACAAAATAATTTTAAATACAATAACGCATTAATTGTTATTTTTAGCTCATGAAAAATTTGATTTTATTTTTCGCGTTTGTCACGATCACTTCATGCGCTCAAACTGATACGGGCAAAAATTACATTGACCAGATCAAAGAATATCGGTACAACATGAACAAAACTTTATCTGATAAAAAGACAACTCCTTTTAATGATGGAGACTTCAAAGCGTTTAGAAAACTTGATTTTTTCCCCATAGATACTACCTATCGTGTCAAAGCCAGTTTTAAGAAGGATGAGAGTCCGCGTCTCTTTGAAATGCCTACCACTACAGATCGGAAACCCTTATATTCAACTTTTGGTACTGCCGTCTTTACCCTCAACGGGAAAGAGGTGACATTGCATATTTATCAATGTAAAGATAAAAACTCACCCGCTTTTTATGATGTGCTTTTTATACCCTTTACCGATAGCACTTCGGGCAATGAAAGCTATGGCGGGGGCAGATATATTGAGCCTGACTATCCAGAAGAAGGAAAAATTGTTATAGATTTCAACAAATCATACAACCCCTACTGTGTGTACAATACGAAGTATTCATGCCCGATACCACCTAAAGAAAACAGATTGCCCATCGCCATTAAAGCCGGCATCAAAAATTACGAAACCAGTGGATATTAAGAACGATATATTAGCCGCTGCCACGCGGATAGCCCCATTCACGCACCTTACACCGATATTGACCTCTGAACAGTTAAACACTTTGGCAGGGGTCGAACTGTATTTCAAATGTGAAAATTTTCAGAAAATGGGCGCCTTTAAAATGCGCGGTGCCACCAACGCAATTATGCAATTATCTGATGCCCAGAAACGAAAAGGTGTTGTTACACATTCTTCCGGGAATTTCGCACAAGCTTTGGCTTTGGCAGCCAAAAGTTTAAATATTAGAGCACATATCGTCATGCCAAGTGATGCCCCGCAAGTAAAAAAAGATGCAGTTAAAGGATATGGGGGAAATATAACAGAATGTGAACCGACGATAGCATCCCGAGAGGCAACGGCTCAACGAATTCAAGAGGATACCGGTGCTACGTTTATACATCCGTTTAACGATTTTAATGTTATTCTCGGTAATGCTTCCGCAGGAAAAGAGCTACTTGATGAATACCCTGACCTGGACATCATCATCGCTCCGGTGGGCGGTGGCGGACTCATTTCAGGAACTGCTTTAAGCGCCTTATCATTTTCGGAAAAATGTAAAGTGATTGGAGCCGAGCCTTTTGAAGTAGATGATGCCTATCGTTCTTTACAAAGTGGTAAAATCGAAACCAATAGTACTACAAACACTATAGCAGATGGGTTGAAAACGAATCTGGGAGACATTACTTTCGCTCTTATTCAAAACTACGTTTCAGAGATCATACGGGTAACTGAAGAAGAAATCATAGACGCCATGAAACTCATCTGGGAGCGTATGAAAATAATCGTAGAACCGTCATGTGCAACTACACTGGCAGCTGTTCTAAAGAACAAAGTACAATTCAAAGGTAAAAAGATAGGGTTGATTCTAACCGGGGGTAATGTGGATGTGAAGAAGTTGCCATTCTAGATTAAATTTATATCTTACGCAACCTTTTTAATACTCTAATATCTAAGTAAAAATTGATCATTATGAAAAAAATTTTCTTATTCCTTTCACTTATTTTTATTTTAAGTTGTTCTGTCGATGATGACGGGGGTGGCGATCAGGGCATTGGTCCATGGAATTTGATAAATATTCAAGGAGGAGTAAATGGGTCAGATACAAATGTCGATCGCGGTGCAATAACGTGGATATTTGACGAATTCAATCTTAAGTTATTCGTGACAAATAATATAGGTGGAATCCCTACTGGAGTGGACGATGGCGAACATGACTACAGGGTGGAAACTTCCGGTAACGAAAGCTTTCTTTTCATAGATGATGTTGAATATGGCGCGCTGTCATTCGGTTCCAATAGCTTGACCATTGACCAAAATATTACTTCCTCGGGCACGGCTTCTGACAAATATGTTTTATTATTTGTGAGATAAATGAAAAAAACCTGACCTCTTGATAAAAAAAATCCCGCTTTGAGCGGGATTTTTAGCTTTTATTTTACATCTCTAAGGCCCTTTCGGGATTGTTATCCATTAGCAGCTCTACCGGATTTTCTAGTGCTTCTTTTACGGCTACTAAGAAGCCAACAGATTCACGGCCGTCAATAATTCTATGATCATAAGAAAGAGCTACATACATCACTGGTTGAATCACTACCTGGCCGTCAACTGCCATAGGCCGATTCACAATATTGTGCATTCCCAGAATAGCACTCTGAGGAGGGTTAATAATCGGTGTCGATAACATAGAACCAAATACCCCACCATTGGTAATAGTAAAGGTTCCACCGGTCATTTCATCAATTGTGATCTCTCCTTCTCTTGCTCTAATTGCCAATCGCTTTACCTCAGATTCTACACCTCTAAATGTCAGGTTTTCGGCATTTCTAATGACAGGAACCATTAATCCCTTGGGACCTGAAACCGCAATAGAAATATCCTGAAAGTCATAGGACACTTTATAATCTCCATCGATCATAGAATTCACATCTGGATATAATTGTAAAGCTCGTACGACGGCTTTTGTAAAGAAACTCATGAAGCCTAAACTCACGCCATGCTTTTCTTTGAAGTTTTCTTTGTATTGAGTACGTAAGTCAAAAATAGGCTGCATGTTCACTTCATTAAAAGTGGTTAACATGGCTGTCTCATTTTTTACAGCTACCAAACGTTCCGCGACCTTACGGCGTAACATCGATAGTTTCTTGCGATCAGCACCACGTGGGCCACCAGTGGATGGCGTGCCCATACTAGGAGTTGCTTTTACCGCGTCATCTTTAGTAATTCTGCCATCTCTGCCAGTACCTTTGACTTCACTCGGTGAAATACCCTTTTCGTCTAAGATCTTTTTCGCGGCCGGTGATGCTGTTCCGGTGGCGTAAGTAGTAGTTTTGGTTTCAGTAGTCTTTACTGCTTCCTTTTTTTGGGTTTCTTCTTTTTTCTCTTCTTTTCTGGGTTCACCGTTTGATGAAGGCTTCGCTGCACTAGTATCAATATGACAGACTACAGCGCCCACCGCTACAGCATCACCTTCTTCCGCTTTTAGCGTAATCACGCCACTTTCTTCAGCCGGCAATTCCAGGGTCGCTTTATCTGAATCTACTTCGGCAATTGCCTGATCTTTTTCAACATAATCACCATCTTCAACGAGCCAAGTGGCGATTTCTACTTCGGTGATCGATTCCCCAGGTGAAGGGACTTTCATTTCTAAAACCATAGTTTATAATTTTCAATAATCAAAATCCAAAGTCAATGCTACGATTCGATTTGGATTCTGAGGTTTGGTTATTTTGAGTCAAATACTTTATTAATTACTTGTTGATGCCTGCTTTTAAATCGAGCGCTTGAACCAGCTGCAGGAACCGCATAGAATCCGCGAGAGGCGACTTCCAGTTTTACCAAATTAAAACGTTGCAACATATAGCTCCAGGCACCCATATTTTCAGGTTCTTCTTGCGCCCAAACATACTTTTCTACTTTTTTATAGCGATCAATTACTTTTTGTAATTTTTCTTCATGTAACGGGAACAACTGTTCGACGCGTACTAAAGCCACATCTTCACGATTTAATTTTTCGCGTTCGGCTAATAAATCATAGTAGAATTTACCGGTACAGAAAACGAGTTTTTTAACGTTGGCAGGATTAATGGTATCGTCAATTACTTCCTGAAATTTACCTTTACTGAAATCGTCCAAAGTAGAGACTGCTTTCGGATGACGTAACAAACTTTTTGGCGTAAAGACCACTAAAGGCCTTCTGAAATCGCGTTTCATCTGACGGCGCAATAAGTGGAACATATTTGCCGGAGTTGTACAATCAGCTACGGTCATATTATCAATAGCACATAGCTGTAAATAACGCTCTATGCGCGCAGAAGAATGCTCCGGCCCTTGTCCTTCATAACCATGAGGTAATAATATGACAATACCATTTTGCATCTTCCATTTATCTTCTGCAGACGATATATATTGGTCGAACATAATCTGGGCACCATTCGAGAAATCACCGAACTGGGCTTCCCAGATCGTTAGGGTATTTGGCGCCGCCGTTGCATATCCATAATCAAATCCTAAGACTCCATATTCTGACAAAAGTGAATTATAGATATACATTTGTCCTTTATTCTCAGGATTCGTATTTAATAGATTGATACGTTCTTCTGAAATCTCATCACGTAAAATTGCATGGCGATGGCTGAATGTACCTCGCTCAACGTCCTGACCTGAAATGCGAACATCAAACCCCTCTTCAAGTAAGCTTCCATAAGCCAAAGTCTCACCGAGGCCCCAGTCAATGCTATTTTCTTCGATCATACGTGCCCGGTCTGCTAAGATGCGTTCTGCTTTTCGTAAAAATTTGACATCTTCAGGAACCGTAGAAATTACTTTAGCAATTGCTTTTAATTTGTTTTCGGCATACTTCGTTACCGAATTTTTAAACATCGCTCCGTCTTCTGGGCGATTGAAGTCTTTCCAGGCCTCTTTCATAAATGGCACAATGCTGGAAGTAGTATCTTCTTTCGATTTCTTATGCTCCTCTTCTAGCATAGCTTTAAAATCAGCAATGATCTTTTTCTTATAGGCCTCATCAATAACACCTTGCTCAATTAAGTGATCAGCATATATATCTCGAGGATTTTTATGTTTGGCAATGGCTTTATATAAAGTGGGCTGTGTAAAACGAGGTTCATCGCCTTCGTTATGGCCATATTTTCTATAGCCCAACAAATCAATAAATATATCGCGCTTAAAACGGGTTCTAAACTCTATAGCCATACTCATCGCATGTACCACAGCTTCTGCATCATCTGCATTTACATGCAATACCGGTGAAAGGGTTACCTTACCGACATCGGTACAATAGGTGCTTGATCTGGCGTCTAAATAATTGGTGGTGAATCCGATTTGGTTATTGACAACTATATGAATAGTACCACCTGTTTTATAGCCGTTTAATTGTGCCATTTGTACCACTTCATAGACCATCCCCTGTCCGGCAATAGCCGCATCACCATGTACCAAAATTGGTAATATTTTAGAGGAATCGCCGTCGTAATCATTATCTATTTTTGCCCTGGAAATACCTTCTACCACAGCATTTACTGTTTCGAGATGTGATGGATTCGGACACAAATTCATCTTGATCTCTTTACCGTTTTGATAGGTTTTATTTAAGGTTAATCCCAGGTGATATTTTACATCCCCATCGATAGTTTCATCTTCAAAATCTTTTCCTTCAAACTCACTAAACAGGTCGCGTACCGGTTTTCTAAAAACATTGATCAACGTATTTAAGCGACCCCTGTGTGCCATTCCGAGAACGCATTCTTCAACGCCAAAATCATTTACCGATTTGTATAAGGCAACACTGATAGCGGGAATTAAAGCTTCACCTCCTTCCAATGAGAAGCGTTTTTGCCCTACGTATTTTGTCTGAAGAAATTGCTCAAAGGTAACCGCCTGGTTGAGCTTTGATAAGATGTATTTTTTATCTTCTACAGAAAAATTACCATGGTTATTATTTTCATGTAATTTACTCTGCCACCATTTAATCTCTTCAGGCTTGCGAATATACATGTATTCAACACCTATCGAATCACAATAAACGGCTTCAAGGTGCTCAATAATATCATGTAGGGTGGCACTTCCGATTCCTAAAATTTCACCGGCGTTAAAAATAGTGTCAAGGTCATCTGATGACAATCCGAAATTTTCAATAGCAAGGGTTGGTGCGTATTTGCGACGTTCTCGGACCGGATTCGTTTTAGTAAAGAGATGTCCGCGGGTACGGTAGCCATTAATGAGTTCAACTACCTGAAACTCTTTATAAACATGCCCGGGCACTTCAACAGCGGTCTCCTCACCATTTAAAGAATAGTTTTCATTGGCTAAATCGTACCCTTGAAAAAAGGCACGCCAACTAGGTTCAACACTATCAGGGTTCTTGAGATATTTTTCATACAAATCTTCTATAAAACCGGTATGTGCAGCGTTTAGAAATGAAAATCTATCCATTGATGAATTACTTATAAAATAATTAGAACAAAAGTACAATTATTTAAACGAATAACTAACGTATGAATGCAGTAAAACGTATATGAAAAAAATCAAAAAAAGTTTTTTTCCTCTTGTTGAAATTAGAAAAACAATTATATTTGCACACGCAAAACGAAAATGTGTTTTGTGAACTTCCTCCTTAGCTCAGTTGGTTAGAGCATCTGACTGTTAATCAGAGGGTCCTTGGTTCGAGCCCAAGAGGGGGAGCCAGATAAATAAAGGCTTTGAGAGTTTTTTACTTTCAAAGTCTTTTTTCATTTGCACTCAATTTGCACTCACGAAGTTAAATCATAGCATTTG
>JAAUYH010053402.1_pt1 | contig 35965 bp, 41 predicted proteins | sample 7278061 | NCBI WGS metagenome assembly JAAUYH01 (sample SAMN14350203, study PRJNA611818) | marine sediment metagenome | isolation source: surface marine sediment (0.6m) | place: French Polynesia: Moorea | collected 2018-08 | reverse complement strand
TCAGCGTCGGCAATCCCACTCGGTTACAAGAAGTTCTTCCCAAGGCGATTGAAGCAGGAAATTCTGCAGATATGATCACCTGGGCAGTGATGCGGCATTTCCAGTTTCTGCATTTGGCTAGAAGCAAGGTTGAGCAAAAGCGGCAAACTGCATCTACCGTTATTGACGGTGCCCGCCCGCCAATTCATTTTTCCAGAAAAGATGCAGTAAAACGTGCCCTCAACATCTGGCCAATGGACCGGATCGGTCGAGCCCTGACCCGCCTTGACGCGACTTTTTTTGAATGTCGGCAAAAGGCAGATGCCGCACCTTCGCTCACCGGGACAACATTGCTCGCACTTTGTCTGGAGGCCCAGGTTCTGGGCCGCAGACGGTAAGTCTCACTAGAATTAAACGAAAAGTGATCGACCAGACTGGATTCTGGTTTTGACCTATTGCCTTCGCGCGTTAAGCTTGACGGAAGAAATGGGAGAAGAAAGATGTTTGAACGTCTAGGCGCTTTTCTGGCCGTTGTTTCAATGGCCATGTTTGCGCAACCGGCATTTGCCAATACTTCAGCGAAACTTATCGAGATCAAAGGCGAAGTGATTGACACTTGGTGCTATTTCTCGGGAGTAATGGGTGGTGAAGATGCGGTGATTGGCTCTGCGCATCACACTTGTGCGCTTTGGTGTGCTGCTGGTGGTATTCCTGTCGGTGTTCTCACTGAAGAGGGCGAGGTATTTATGGTCCTAAAATATCAGGGTGAAGATGTGTTGGAGAAAACCGATACCCTAATGGAAGTTCAGTCAGACATTATCACTGCAAAGGGTATGCACTACGTTCGGGATGGCGTGAACTACATTGTTGTCGAGAACGTTATTGCTAATGATGGCATTCAGGTGCTGAACCATGAAGACTATGGATCTGTTCCGCCAAACTCCTTTCCCAAGAACTATCAGTGAGGTGAAGACATGAGAATTCTGAAATCACTATTGGTCACCTCATTTATGCTGGGCATGAGCAATGCCAGCCTTGCAGAAGAAGATTGGGAAGGTCCATTTTCTGATGGAAGTACGGCAAAGACATTTGGCTTCCAGGAGGAGGAAAAAGCCCTGTTCACCGGCAAGGTCGTGGATGTGATGTGCGAACTCAGCGGAAATTGTGCTGATAATTGTGGTAATGGAAATCGACTGATTGGTATTGTTCGCGAAGCTGACAACAAGCTTATTTTGCCGATCAAGAATTCTCAATTTTCATTCAATGGACCGATGGAAGATCTTCTTCCTTATTGTGGGATGCGCGTAGATGTCGATGGCATTCTTGTTGGCGATGCTGAGGTCTATGGATCCAAATTTTATATGGTCCAAAAGATTCGGGAATCGGGTGCGGCAGAATTCAGCAAAGCGAATCTGTGGACGAAAGCCTGGGCTAAACGCAACGAGGAAGCCGCAAAGAAAAAGGGCCCCTGGTTCCGAAAGGACCCGCGCGTTTTGAAGCAGATCGAAGCGACCGGCTACTTTGGGTTGGGTCATGATGCGGATAAAAACTACGCAGCAGAAAACCAATAGGACACTACGCTCATGAACAATCGTTTCCGTAGTCTGGTGGCTGCTATGGTAGCTTTGTCCTTCACTAGCGGGTTAGTGGATTTGAGCATAGCCCATGACGGTGTAGTTCATAAAAACCTAAGTGAAGCGCTTAAGCATCAGGAAGAGACAAGTCCAAATACTGCCGGGTTTCCGGAAGTCAAAGGTGGCGACTTTGAGTTGATTAATCAATTTGGTGAAACCCGTACTTCGAAGAGCCCTGATGGACAGTATCAGTTGCTGTTTTTTGGGTATGCGAACTGCAAAGCCATTTGTTCCGTCGCACTACCAAGCATGGCAGCCGCCATTGACATTCTTGATGAGCAGAAAGTCCGTGTTACGCCGCTATTGGTGACTGTTGACCCTGAAAGAGACACTGTAAACAATATGGAAGTACCGCTGAAAGCGCTACATTCACGAATGATCGGATTGACCGGTACTGAGGAAGCCTTGCAGCAAGCATATGATGCCTTCCAGGTGCAAAAGTCACTTGTATATGAGCATCCCGAAGAAGGGCCAATATATGCTCATGGTTCGTTTATTTATCTTCTCGGGCCCAATGGTGAGTTCAAGACCCTTATGCCGCCAATCCTGGCTCCTGAACGAATCGCTGAACTCACATTAGAGTATATTTCGGGCAAAAAATCGTGATTTTTGGATTAACGGGACGTTAACCTGGCGAGCCTCATTATTTTCGGGTGCTGGTTTTTGATTCGATGAGGTTCGAAATGCATGCCCAAAAGAAAATGACAGACGATGAGTCTCAAGTCGCCCCGATTTCTGAACAGGATGTATTGCAGCAAATTCTATCCGGCCCAAAGGATGCGGTGGCGATTGGTGAAGGATTACCTGAAATGCAACGCGCACGAGTTGCCCAGTTTTGCTACAATCGGGTTCATATGCGTGAGATGGGTCTCAGACTTGCAGCGTCTTGCAGCCTGATGTCACTCAAGGCCGCTTTTGGGCGCGCTGGTGAAGTGGTTTACAAGCAATCCCGCGATGTTGATCAAACCCTGGGGGAATTGAAAAACTCTCCGGGAAATCAGGCGCCAAAACCGATTACCCTGAAAACAACAATCGCCGGCTAGCTCACACTCAATACGAGTAAGATGAGTTCCTTCCCCCCTAACGGGCCAGTATCGGCTAATATGGCCATTTGGTGGTTATTGTAATCACAATCTGTTGAGCGGCAGACACAAATTTTTATTTCTATTTCAGCATGTTCAGGTGGCATTCATGAACTGACACTTAACTTGAGTGTCTATCAGTTAGTTAAGAATTTCGACGCTCAAGCCACTGCCATATGACGACAGTTCCTGAAAATATTCCCTTCAAGATTAGTACAACGAATCCAGCTTCTCATGTGAAGAAAATGGAACGGGTAGTATTGGGCCAGCTCGGACAGACGCTTGATGGCTGCATCGCCACACATACAGGTGACAGCAAGTATATCAATAGCGAGTCAGGTCTTCGTCATTTGCACGAATTGCGAGCTGTTGTGGACGCAGTTGTAGTCGGCGTCAGTGCGGTCAATGAGGACAATCCGAGCTTGACTGTGAGGCTGTGTGAAGGGAGCAACCCTGTTCGGGTAATCCTGGACCCACGAGGTCGCGTGGATCTTACGTCCAGCCTTTTTCAGGATGGGGGGCCGCAGGTCATCGTGGTGACTTGTGAGGAAACAGACCATCCTGCGGATGGAGAACTGGATCTGATCAAGCTTCCCTGCAAGGACCATTTCATCGATCCGAATGTCATCATCGATGCACTTAATGACCGAGGGTATAAAAAAATTCTTATAGAAGGTGGGAATGTCACGCTTTCACGCTTTATGGATGCAAATGCAATTGATCGCCTGCATCTCATTGTGGCACCCATGATCATGGGAGCAGGGCTGCCCGGGCTTAACCTTTCTCCAATTGAAAAACTCAATCAGGCGTTGCGTCCGGAAGTTACGGTTTACCCGCTTGGCAGCGACATCGTGTTTGAATGTGACTTGAACGCAAACAAGGCTGTACAGCAAAACGCTTAACGGTCTTTCGGTACTGCCAAAAAGTCTTTGTGACCAACCAATACCGAGTTCTCGTTTTCGTCTATCAAAGCGAGCCGTTCGTCTAGCCAAAGATCAAAAACCTGCCTGCTATCGGGTAGAATCTCAATTGCAGCTTCACGCCATCCACTGAGTAATTGTCGCTGAAACTCATTGTGGTCTGCGCCAGCTTTCCAGTCGGATTTGGATTTGCAGACTATGTATCCCGCTGTCTCGAAGAGTTCTATTGCTGTGTCCGCCGCATCAGGACCAAGGGCTGGGCCGAAACCCTTGTCGGTTTGTTGGTGCTTGTTGAACGCAGACAGAATCTCCCGATCAATATCATTGGGCGGATTGCATGACGTGCGGCCGTCATAGGAAAGTGCTGCGTAGAAGGGTATTTCACGAATGGTGACTTCGCGAACGAACTTCTCCAACCAGTCGTGAGAAACAAGATCAAGAAACGCGGACGTGGTAATCAGGTCGGGTGCCGGCTTGAAAATCGCGTCCAGGCGTTGTGACAAGTCACTTTCCGTGAACATGACCCGGTCGCCCTCTGCGTGTTTTCTGGCTTCTGCCAGAAGAGAATCGTCATGGTCGATCAAATGCCAAGTGAGGTCTTGTCCAATGACCGGACGCAAAGCCCTGATGGTTGATCCAGTCCCGCTGCCAATGTCAGCAATAACCAGTTTCCAGTCATTCAGAAAATAGTGCCTGAGTGCAGAAATCACTTCCTCGCTTCGGGCAGCATGATCTACCGGTTCGCGCAATCCCAACCATTCAGATGAAAATCCGCTCATGACCATTGCTCCAGAATTTGCATGAATTTCTTTGCAGATGTTTTCCAGGTTGGAAAGTGTTTTTCAGCCTCAATCGCTCCATGCCGGTATTGCGCCAGCGCTTCATCATTTGTCAGCAAAGTTTGAATCGCTCGTTTCAAGCTGGACACGTCTCCCGGTTCCGCTAGTAATCCGCAGGTAGGAGGAACTGTATCCGGAATAGCGCCGGCGTTTGTTCCGATTACTGGCAATCCATGAACAATCGCTTCAGCATACGCCATTCCATATCCCTCAAAGAGTGATGGTAGCACGAAGATATGTGACTCTTGATAGGCCTGGCTGATCTGATCATCTGAGACGCTACCATGAAACGTAATTCTTTCAGCCAGATCATGATCATCAATTTGCTGCATCGTCTGGCGATACAAGTCAGATTGTTCATCAAGCATGCCATAGCAATCAAGCTTCCAATCCAGATGTTTGAGTTGTGTGAGTGCTTCGATCAGGAAATGGTGCCCTTTGCGCTCAATCAAGGATCCGATGCAAAGGAGGTTGATTGGCCCGGATTGATAGGGGTGCGCAATTTTTCCTCTTTCGACACCTGGAAGTACAGTTTTGATCCGATCCGGGTCATGTTCAAACAGTGAAGTTACTGTTGCAGTGGTTGCAGGGCTGGTCGTTACGATACCTGACACATATTCCAAGCCAGCGCGCTCACTCTCCTCCAGCGATTTTGCCTGAGACTTGGGAAGCCCGTTTTCCAGGCAAAGAGGATGGTGAATGAGTGCGACGACTGGAGATATGGATGCCAGCTTTTTGATGAATTGCGGCATTACACCGCCGGCAAGACCATCAACCACGCTTATGTCGGCTGCAGCAAATCCGTCGATTGCGTCAACGGCTTCAGCGATTGATTGAGTATCCGGAAAGGGAAAATCTCCATTGAGGCTAATCAGATTGTAACGCAGCCCAAGTGTTTCCCACTCTTGCAGAATGCGTTTGTCGTAACGATATCCACCCGTCGGCAAGTTGATATCTCCAGGAATGATGAAATTTACAATCAACTGAGATCAGCGCGTTTTGGGTTTGGGTCTTGTGTCAAAGCTCTGCTTCGTACCAGGCCAGTGCTACATGGCTTTCATGTAGGCTGACCCGAATTGCATGCAATTCATCTGCTTTTCTACCCAAATTTCCGTTTCGCGCAAATTTGGCCAGCTCTTCCCAGATATGACGGGTCAGAAACTCGGTTGTTGTGTTTTCTCCAGCAAATTGAGGCAATTCATCCAGGTTGGCGTAATTGATGGGCTGAAGCACATTTTTTAACGCTTCATGTGCGGCGCCAATATCAATGACGACGTTGTTCTCATCCAGGTTTCTTGACATGAAACAGGCATCCACAACAAAGGTGGCACCATGCATTGCTTGTGCGGGACCAAAAAACTCGCCTTTGAATGAATGGGCGATCATAATGTGATCGCGAACTTGAACTGCGTGCACTGTATTTTCCTTCAATTGGATGTAATTGGTTTAGGGTTGATCCGCCCGAGAATGCGTAACTAGCGGACATAAGGTCGTTTCAGAAGTCAAAACTTCGTCAAGATGTTGGGGCAATTCAGAAAATTGAACTATCGGATTTAACAGTTCTTTCAGGGCTGGGTCTTTGAGGTATTCCATGGCTTCTGACATACGATCTTTATAAGAATGTGTCTTTCTCTTTGAAGGCGCCACATGGCCAACCTGGCTTGATTGAATACGCAGGCGCTGCGAGTGAAACGCTGCTCCCAGTGAAAGGGTAACATCCTTGTCTCCGTACCAACTCATTTCAATGATCTGGCCTTCAAATGCAGCCAAATCGATCGCCAGTTGAAGGCCGTGTTGAGAAGCGCTGGTATTGAAAATGCAGTCAAATTTTTCAGATGAGTTCTTAGCAGCCTCGTTTGAAAGTTTGAAATCCATACCAAGGTTTCTGGCGATCGCTTCTTTTCCTGGATTGATGTCGATCAAGACTGGTTTCGTGCCGGAAATGGCCATTGCTACATACCCTGTCAGCAGGCCGACAATGCCGCCGCCAATGATCGCGATCCGTTCCGCATTTTCACTTTGGGCGTCCCAATTGGCGTTTAATGCTGTTTCGAGATTTGCAGATAAAACAGCGGTCTGAAGATCGGGCAGGTTTTCTGGCAGTACATTTATCCAGTCACTATGGACAATGAACCTTGTTTGATGAGGATGAAGGACAAATACATGATCGCCTGGCTTGGTATTGCGCACCCCAGAACCGGTCAAAATCACTTTTCCTACGCTCGCATAACCATAAGTGACCGGGAATGAAAATTCACCATTTTGATGCGGACAGCGCATTCGACCCCATTCGGATTCCGGCACCTTACCGGAATAGACGATACGTTCCGTGCCCCGGCTTATGCCACTGAACAGGGTTTCAACCAAGACGTCAGTGTCAGAAAGCGCTTTTAAGTCAACAGGTTCTAGAAAAGCCTGCTTTGCCTTAGAATATGTCAGTCGCAATGCTCGACCTGGCGCTCTCACATTTATTTGAGAATCCGACAGAAACTGTTCAGACACAATTCAGCTTGCCTCTTATATACGTGCTGGCAAGACATTTCGGCTTGCCGGATTTTCGCCAAAAAGACGGGTGAAAGCAGATTTGTCAATTTTATTTTGTGATTAGCATTCTGGGTAACTGTATCAATGGCAACAAATTCCAAGCGTTTAACTTTCTGGTTTTTGGTTCTTTCAACCATTGTAGGACTAACATCGGTGATGTTTGCCACGCTGAGTAAAGGCGGGTTTTCGATTCCAGAATATATTCTCCTTGCGTGTTTCCTGACGACGCTTCCATGGACAGCGATTGGCTTCTGGAATGCGGTGATTGGGTTTGTCCTGATGCGATTGTCGTCAGACCCCGCTGGTCATGTCTTTCCGGCATCACGTGAGATTACAGGTAGCGAAAAAATTAACACATCCACAGCAATTGCGATGTGTATTCGCAATGAAGATGTGTCTCAGGTCTATCGCAATCTCAATGCCATGATGGCAAGACTCGTTGCATCGGGTGTAGGCAAGCAGTTTCATGTCTACGTACTCAGTGATTCTTTCGAGGATGACATCATTCGCGATGAAGAAGTTGAGTTCGCGAGATTGAAGCGCATCTGGCAGGGCCAGATTGATGTGACCTATCGCAGACGCGATGAAAATCCGGGTTTCAAGGCAGGAAACATCCAAGATTTTTGTGAAAGATGGGGCCACTGTCACGATTTCATGCTGACCCTTGATGCTGACAGTGTGATGGCAGCGTCCACCGTATTGCGCATGGTTCGTTTGATGCAGAAGAATGGGAATCTGGGCATTGTCCAAAGTCTGGTGGTTGGTCTGCCTTCGGACAGTGCCTTTACCCGCGTATTTCAGTTTGGCATGCGGATGGGCATGAAATCATATACGCTTGGCAGTGCATGGTGGCAGGCTGATTGCGGTCCTTATTGGGGTCACAATGCTCTCATTCGCATGAAGCCCTTTATGGAACACTGTCATTTGCCAAAATTGTCCGGTACCGGGCCTTTGTCCGGCTGGATCCTCAGTCATGATCAGGTTGAAGCTGTGTTTATGCGCAGGGCGGGTTTCGAATGCAGGGTTCTTGCAGAAGAACTTGGTTCGTACGAAGAAAATCCTCCGCATATTCTCGAATTCATCCGGCGTGATCTACGCTGGTGTCATGGCAACATGCAGTATTTCAAACTGCTGCGGGAACCGGGACTCAAGTTCACAAGCAGGCTTCAGTTGGTGCTTGCCATAATGATGTTTATCGGATCACCGGCGTGGATGTTGTTCGTTCTCGTTGCAACTGGCGCGCTGATTGCCCCGGAATATGTGCCAATCGAGATGCAGGTCATTGGCCCTGGATATGCGCTGTTCGGAACTATTATGACAATGATTTTTGCGCCTAAAATCGCTTCGGTGCTGGATGTGCTGTTGCGAAAAGATCTACGTCGTTCATTTGGTGGCGGGATTGCAGTGATTTTTAGTGCAATTCTTGAAATCGCTTTTTCAATGATGCTCGCGCCGATCATGGCGATTGCGAATACGATTTTTCTGTTCAAGTTGTTTGTGTTGGGCAAACCAAAGGCCTGGAACGCCCAGGCCCGTCAGGCAGAAGCTCTGCCCTTTGTCACGACGTTTCAGCATCTTTGGCCACAAATGGTGTTTGGCATGATGGGCATTGGGGCAATTGCCAGTGGTGTAAAACTTGATTGGGTGGGCATTGCCATGTGCTTGCCTGTGTTTGTTGGACCTTTGCTGGTCATCCCGTTTGCAATTTCCAGCTCGCATCCTGAAATCGGAAAAATTGCTGCACGTTTGGGGTTGTGGCAACTGCCTGAAGAACAAAATGCGCCGGTCATTGTCAGAGCGCTAAATCTGCCTGTGCTTGAGTTGAAGGGAGCATCGAAAGGGGCTGATGAGAGGTTTTCGCCGCTTTCGACAGATGACCTTCTGGATTTGGGTGCTGATCTGGAGCCTGCCCCGGCATCGACGCGTGTCTCAAAGCGCATTGCTGCTTGAATAACCCATTCACTAAGATAAGCTGTATTGGGTTGTGAACTTTTGGGGGTGCCTATCAGGTGACCAGATAGCCGAATTGTAGCTTCTGACAGGCCTGAGCGATGTATATTGGCGAATGAAGATTATTCCATTGATCCTGAGCGGCGGGGCCGGAACACGGCTGTGGCCATTGTCGCGGCGTACCAGACCGAAACAATTTCTGAAAATCGGCGGTGATTACACACTGTTCCAGAATACAGTTCTAAGATGCAGAAGTGATTTGTTTGAGCAACAACCCATTGTCGTGGCTTCGAACGAACATCGCTTTCTGATTGCCGAAAACTTGAGAGAACTGGGTGTCGAAGCTGACATATTGCTCGAACCTGTTGGGCGTAATTCTTTCCCTGCGATATTAGCAGGTTGCCTTCAGGCAATTGAACGGGATCCTGAAGCAATTGTTCTTGTTCTTGCGGCGGATCACCGGATTTTAGACGAAAAGGGTTTTGGCGAAACGATCCGTTCGGCGATTCCGATTGCAAATGAAGGCAAGATAATCACGTTTGGCGTCACGCCTGATCATCCTGCAACCGGATATGGATATATCGAGCCGGGGGCGTCTCTTGGTCAAGGAGCTTTGGTCAAGCAGTTTGTAGAGAAGCCGGAGCTGGAAGTTGCAAAATCATATGTCCAAGATGGGTTTCTATGGAACAGCGGTAATTTCATGTTCTCTGCCAGCGATTTTTTGGAGCTGTCTTCTGCGCTGATGCCAGCGACTGCTGAGCTGGTTTCCAGGGCATTTAAGGAACGTGCGCTGGACCTTGATTATTTGCGGTTGAAGGAGGAAGCATTTGCTCAGGCTGAAAGTATCTCTGTAGATTATGCAATTCTGGAAAAGACTGATCGTGCCGCCGTTGTGCCCGTTTCTCACGACTGGTCGGATATTGGAACCTGGCAATCTGTATGGAAGCATATGGAAAAGGATGATGATGGCAATGTATCGACAGGCGATGTTGTGCTTCAGCGCTCCGGCAAAAACCTGGTACATTCGGAAAAGCAACTAACAACTCTTGTGGGCGTGGATGATCTGATTGTGGTGGCGACCAGGGATACGGTTTTGGTTGCAGACAAAGCCAGTAGCGAAGAGGTCAAAGACCTGGTGGAGGTTTTGGCAAAATCGGAAAGAAGCGAGGCCACAAACGCATTGAAAGTATTCCGACCCTGGGGGAATTATGAAGCTCTGGACAGCGCAGAGAACTATCAGGTCAAACGCATTGTCATCGCGCCCGGCGGAGAACTGTCGTTGCAAAAGCACCAAAAACGCTCCGAACACTGGGTAGTTGTTGAAGGTCAGGCTGAAGTTACTGTCGATGGCGAAGTGCAGGTTCTCAACGCCAATCAGTCAACTTACATACCGCTCGGTTCTGTTCACCGCCTGGCCAACAGAACGATGGACCCTGTCGCCATTATTGAGGTGCAGACCGGCACGTATTTTGGCGAAGATGATATTATCCGTCTTGAAGATCGATATAACCGTTCTTCTTCGGAAACTTGAATTAGCGTTTGAGCTCAGTTCAGCTCTGGGAAATCAGCGGAAGTCCGGGCGCAATTTCAGCAGATTTTATATTGCTGCCTGATTTTACGTCGGTTTCCTTTTCTCTTTGAAGCTGGCTTGCTTCATAAGATTTTTCGCGTAGAGCACGGCGGTATTTACCCTGGCGAGTCCAAGTTAGGAAACTACCGATCACCAACCCCAGCATCAAGGCCAGAAACAGTAATACGAAAAGGGGTAGTTCAAATGCCAAGGCAGGTGCTTGACTGTTCAATGGGTCCAAGCTGAATTGCGTTGGTGCTCTGTTTGCAACGGAAAGCAATACGAGCACGATGGCCAGAGGCACCAAGAAAATGAGACTGAATGCTTTACGCATAGCAAATACCTATCGGTCTTGAATGTGTGTATTTGGGAAGCAGAGCGGTTGTCTCAACTGTTCAGACGTTCCCGCAGCTCTTTACCCGTTTTGAAGAAAGGAACCCATTTTTCCTCAACAGATACGGTAGTGCCGGTTTTTGGGTTCCTTGCGGTTCGGGCAGGCCTGTTCTTTACCGAAAATGCCCCGAATCCCCTGAGTTCAACCCGGTTGCCACTGGCAAGTGCCTCCGTAATCTCGCCGAGAATGGCATTCACTACATTCTCAATATCGCGGTGATACAAATGCGGGTTTTTGTCTGCAATTATCTGTATAAGTTCTGATTTGATCATCTATGTACCTGTATGAAATTGCAAAAATTATCGAGGAGATTGCCAAATTGAAACCAAACCGTCAAGGAACAGGCGTTCGCGCAACTCGCTCTCGAATTCCTTGACATCTGTTCCATTGATTTCAATTCCGAATTGGCGTGCGAGTTGCACCAGCGCAGCAGGGTTGTCGAAGATGCTGTCTCCCGGACGTTTTGGTTTATATTCAACGACTTCAAGATCTTCAGCAATTTCCTTTTCTGTCTCCAGCCACTTAACTGCAACCTCCTGTCCGCCCAATTCATCAATCAAGCCGTTTTGAACACCCTGATTCCCGGTAAATATGCTGCCATCTGCTACTGCGTTGATCTGCGATGGCGTCATGCCTCTGCGTTCGGTCACGAGGTCAACGAACCATTGATATGTATCCTTGATCACCCGATCTATCATCGCAACGGCTTCGGGGCTTGTTGTGTTGAATGGGCTTGGTTCTGCTTTTAGCGGTGAAGACTTTACCGAGTTTACCGTCACGCCGATTTTGCCCAGCAACTCGGTTGCATCGGCATATTGAAACAAGACTCCGATCGAGCCTACAATCGATGAGCGCCGCGCAACAATATGATCAGTCGCAGCTGCGATCATGTATCCTGCTGACGCGGCAAGAGTGCCAACACTGGTGACAGTGGGTTTCGCCTCTGCCAATTCGCGGACTGCCTCATACATTGCTTCACCACCAACGGTTGAGCCGCCCGGGGATGAAACATGCAATATAACGGCTTTTACCCGCTCTTCGTCTTTGACCGCTTTCAGCAACTTGAGCATGGGTTCATCATTGGTGATTACACCCGTGATCTTGATGCGAGCAATATGATCTTCGTTGCTGGCAGAAAAGATGGTGTCGCGCGCGGCAAATACCATCATCGCAATTAGGGCAAGTGCTGCAATCATAAATGTAAGCACGCGCCAGAAGCTGATCTTTTTTCGAAGTTGTCTGCGATCAATCAATTCGTCTGCTGTAATTGCCACGTATATTGCCCCGGTTCGAAACACTGTCTGTGACCATAAATAGTCATTCAATGTTCAAACGTCCATGAAAAAGGGCTGAAGACCAGCAAAGTATTCTGCTCTGGGTCGTGGTTCTGATCAATTTCGTTGTGACATAAAAGATGTTGTTTGATATGGAAGGTCATTCCACTTTTTTCGAGAACTGAATTCCAATGGCCGACTCTGTATTTTCCAATCTTCCCGCTCCTAAACCTGATGCAATTCTGGCGCTAATGGGCAAATTTCGTGCCGATGAGCGTGCTGAGAAAATTGATCTTGGTGTTGGTGTTTATCGTGATGCTGAAGGTGCAACGCCAGTCATGAGTTCTGTTAAAGCCGCACAAGAGAAACTTGTATCGGAAGAAGTTACAAAAACCTATGTTGGCCCGACAGGGGATAAGGAATTCAACGCCCTTCTAGCAGAACTCGCGCTTGGCGAGAGTGTTGAGAAAGAGCGTGTTGCCTCGATGCAGACGCCCGGGGGCTCTGGAGCTCTTCGCGTTCTGTTTGAGCTCGTAAATGAGGCGAGGCCCGGGGCAACGGTATGGGTGTCCAACCCGACCTGGGCGAACCATATTCCGATGTTGAAGGCATCCGGGTTATCCACGCAGGCATATTCATATTTTGATGCAACATCCGGCGATGTCCGGTTTGATGACATGCTGGCCTCTTTAAATGAGTGTCCGCAAGGCGATGTGGTGCTTCTTCATGCATGCTGCCACAATCCGACTGGCGCAAATCTTGATCTTGATCAATGGAGCCAAGTCGGGAAACTCCTGGTTGAGCGTGGACTTTTGCCATTTTTTGATATGGCGTATCAAGGCTTTGGCGACGGGTTTGACGAGGACGCCAAGGGCATGCGTCTTGTCGCTTCCATGGTGCCTGAATGTGTTATTGCTCTTAGTTGCTCAAAGAACTTTGCCGTCTATCGTGACCGCGTGGGTGCTGCAGTTGTTGTGGCAGCCAACTCGGAAGAAGCGACACTGGCGATGGGTCAAATGGGCTCAATTGCGAGACGCTCCTATTCGATGCCACCGAACCACGGGGCCGCAATTGTTAAGGGGGTTTTGCAAGACCCGTCACTAAAAGCCGATTGGATTGAAGAACTTGAAAGCATGCGATTGAACATGCTCAATCTGCGCACATCGCTTGCAAATGAGCTTAGAAGATTATCCAATTCTGATCGGTTTGACTTTTTGGCTAAGCACAGGGGAATGTTCTCACGGGTTGGACTGACAACTGAACAGGTCGATTGGTTACGGGAAAATCGCGCAATTTACATGGTCGGAGATAGCCGCATCAATATTGCCGGTTTACCGGCAGACAAGATTGAGTATGTGGCGTCAGCCATTATAGACGCCCTCGCAAATGCTTAGCGAAAAGCTCACCAGAATCCCCAGAACCACGCTATGGTCACATCCTACACCGCTTGAAGCTGCTCCAAGCCTGGCCAAATGTCTGGGGGCTGAAAATATCTGGATCAAACGAGACGATTGCAACGGCCTTGCCTTTGGCGGCAACAAAGTGCGCCAGATGGAATACTATCTTGGCGACGCACTATGCAAAGGTGCGGATACGCTGTTGATCACAGGTGCGGTCCAATCCAACTTTGTCCGCACAGCGGCGGCGGCTTGTGCCAAGAACGGATTGCAGTGCCAAGTCCAGCTTGAAGCGCGTGTTTCCAAATCATCGGATGCGTATGCTCGATCTGGCAATGTATTGCTGGATCAAATGCTGGGAGCAACGATCCACCATTTTCCTGTTGGAGAAGATGAAGAAGGTGCTGATCGCAACTTGGAAGAAATTGCTGCCCAACTAAAGGTGGATGGTCGGAACCCTTACGTTGTGCATCTTCATCCGTCCCATCCCCCACTGGGTTCGCTTGGATATATTGATGCAGCGTTTGAACTAGACCAGCAGTTAAAGGCGCAAGATTTATCCGTTGATGCAGTATTTGTGCCATCGGGTTCTGGCAATACCCATGGTGGTTTTCTCTATGGTTGGAAAGGGATTGGAAATACAGCGCCGGTAATGGGTTCATGTGTCAGAAGAGATGCCAACCTCCAACGCCCACGAATTGAAACCCGACTCGAACAGATTGGTGCGTTGTTAGTGGATGAACCTGCTGCCAAGGCAAAGGACGTTCACTTAACAGATGAATTTCTGGCGCCTGGTTATGGAGTGGCGGGAGATGTCGTTAAAGAAACGATTGCATTGGCCGCACAACATGAGGCCTTGATTCTGGACCCGGTCTACACGGGAAAGACGTTTGCGGCGGCTTTCGAACATGTGAAGGCCAATCCTGGCTGTAATATCGTTGTTTTTCATACGGGTGGCGGACCTTCCATCTTTGGCTATGGGGTTGAAGACTTGCTGCCATGATCAGGTCGATGGTGGCTAGCGACTTTCATTGTCGTCTTTCACTCTTTCGTTTTGCCACTTAGTGTTTTTCCATGTCATTCTCGTAATAAAGGCAGAAATTCATGACTCATATTCCGTCCACCATGAAAGCAATCGTCCTTACCGGCCATGGAGGTTTGGAGAAACTCGAGTATCATGAGGACTGGCCTACGCCACACCCCGGACCCGGTGAAGTACTGGTCAAGGTACATGCATGTGGGATGAACAATACCGACATCAACACCCGGTCTGGTTGGTATTCGAAGGCGGTGACTGAAGCGACAACCGGCGGAGAATATGACACAGTTAATGAAGATGACCCGACCTGGGGTGGCGCTGCCCTGACTTTCCCGCGCATTCAGGGTGCAGACATGGTGGGTACTGTTGTCGCTGTGGGTGAAGGTGTGGATGAAGGCCTGATTGGCAAGCGGGTGATGAATGACGGATGGATTCGAGTGTGGGACGATCCGACTGCAAAAGTTGGTGTGGGGTATTTTGGCTCCGAGCGAGATGGCGGCTTTGCCGAATACACAACCATAAACCAGCAGCAGATTTTGCCGGTTGAAAGTGACTTGTCTGATGCTGAACTGGCCACATTCTCCTGCTCCTATACTACCGCTGAAAACCTACTGAACCGTGTTCAATGTGGGTCGGATGATACTGTTCTGATAACCGGTGCATCAGGAGGTGTGGGCGGAGCGCTGATCCAACTTGCGAAGCGGCGTGGCGCCAAAACCGTGGCGTTGGCAAGTGAAGCGAAACACGCACAGGTCGCAGTACTAGAACCAACAGCTATCCTGCCTCGAGCCCCTGAAAATCTGGGGGCAGCACTGGAAGAAGCGACAGGATCATCTGAAGTAACCATTGTTGCGGACATTGCTGGTGGTGACTATTTTTCGCACTTGATTGAAGTTCTCGCGCGTGGTGGCAGATACGGGACGTCGGGTGCAATTGCTGGTCCGATTGTCGATCTTGATCTGCGGACACTCTATTTGAACGATCTTACATTTCACGGATGTACGGTCACCTCGCTCAATGTTTTTCCCGATCTGGTCAGCTATATTGAAAGGGGCGAAATCAAACCGATGTTATCGGCCACCTATCCTTTGGAAGACTTTCATGCGGGCCAGCAGGCGTTTATCGACAAAAAGCATACCGGCAACATCGTGGTCACAATGGAATGAGCCGCGAGTTATTTGAAAATGCTTTGAGAGAAGTCCGGCGCTTTTATGAAGCGTCTCAAGAACTTTCCGGTTTCAAGGCATTTCCTGGTGACGATGGGCTTCGGTGGCAGGAGCTTGAACCTCACTATATCAATCCGGCTACGCTGTTTTCGGAAGATCAGAGTATTCAATCAGGACAGTTTTCAGATGCGCTTGACGCTCTGTTGGCAGTTAAGGACGTCGCTCTTTGGCGAGAGACCTACAAAGATACAAATATCGGCGATGACTTTCTGAACCGGTTTGGATGTTATGAACTCTTTGGCTGGGAAGGCCATTTTCATTGTCAGGAAACCCGTGGCTTCATCGTCTACTCTGCCGGTGAATTATACTATCCTTGGCATCATCATCCGGCAGAGGAAATGTATTTTATCCTTGCCGGTGAGGCGGAGTTTGCCACCGAAGGCAATTCTCCGAAGATGCTAAAGCCGGGGGACACAGTTTTTCACGCTGAAAACCAGCCGCACAATATGCAAACGCGCGAAAAAGGTGTGCTTGCTTGGGTGCAGTGGCGTGGCGATATGAGCGTTGCTCCTGTGCTTACTGATCATTTGAACGGAGAATTATGACATGGATCGTCCACAAGCGAATGCGGTTCAAATGGTGGATGATGCGAGGGTTCGTGTAACCCGATTTGAGTTTGCGCCTAATGCCGAAACCGGCTGGCATGAGCATGGTTTTGACTATGTCATTACCGCGATTACTGATTGTCACATGTTGTTGGAAGAACCGACCGGCAAGAGCCGAGAAGTTTCGGTAAATGCCGGTGAAAGTTATCGCCGTGACAAAGGTGTTCGACATAATGTCATCAATAATGGCAATGGACTAATGTGTTTTGTGGAAGTCGAATTGAAATAGGATTACAGCTTGTTAGGTTTCAGAGTCTGTCGTTATCCTCTTGAATCGTGCCTTAATCTCTTTACGTTGATTGCATGTTGAAATTCTTGCAAAAATTCATGGATGATCTAAGCGTTGCAGAGAAACCTGAAGCAGTCATTCATTCACAAAAACAGCTCGCTCAAGCTGCTCTGATGTATCATGTAATCGCTGTCGATGGGGTCATTCGCGATGAGGAACGCGAACGCCTGATCGAAGTCCTCTCAAGCGAATTTGAAATAGACGAAGATGAAGCTATGCAATTGGCTGAAGAAGGCCGTGACGCTGAACACGAAGCTATCGACCTGTACCAGTTCACAAGCATATTGAAACGGGCTTTTGAGCGCGAAGAATGCATCGCTATCATAGAAAACCTTTGGGAAATGGTGTTCGCAGATGGAATTGTTCACGAGATGGAAGACAACGTTGTTTGGCGAGTTGCCGAACTTCTTGGTGTTGATACGCGTGAGCGAATGTTGGTAAAGCAACGGGTCTGGAAACGTACAAACAATCAAGAATCCGCAAACCATGAATAAGCCGACTTCAAAACCCAAAATCCTGGCGGTGATGCATCAGGAAGGTTCCTCTCCGGGCCGCGTTGGTATGATGTTGGAGGACATGGGTTATCACATCGTTGGCTGCCGCCCGCCACTGGGTGAAGAGCTCCCTGAAACGCTTGAAGATTATGCGGGCGCGATTGTTTTTGGTGGACCCATGAGCGCCAATGATCCGGATGAGTTTGTCAAACGTGAAATTGACTGGATGGAAGTGCCGCTTAAAGAAAACAAACCATTTTTTGGAATTTGCCTGGGCGCGCAAATGCTTTCCAAGCATTTGGGTGGAGAAGTGATGCCCAACAAGACCCAGTTTGCTGAAATTGGCTACTATCCCATTCGGGCCACCAATGAAGGACAGGCAATGATGGATTGGCCGGATCATGTGTATCAATGGCATCGGGAAGGATTTACGGTTCCGCAAGATGCCACTTTGCTTGCAACGGGAGATGAATACCCAAATCAGGCGTACAAGTATGGTGAAAATGCTTATGGGGTTCAATTTCATTCGGAGGTCACCACCTGGATGATGAACCGCTGGACCATCAAGGCTGCCGAACGACTTGTCCTGCATGGCGCGCAAGATCGAGCAACCCAGTTTGAAGAGCGCCCCAAGCATGACCCTGCAGTTCGGCAATGGCTCGCTAAGTTTCTCGACAAGTGGGTGGGGCGGGCTGACAAACACGCTTGATTTGCAAGTCATTTAGGGCCAAATGAGTTCAAACAGCTTCGGAGAAAACCATGATTGCGTTGTTGCAAACCCTGTCTCTCATCCTTGATATCGCAAAATGGATCATTATCGCCTCAGTGATATTCTCATGGCTGTATGCGTTTAATGTGATCAATTCGTCCAATCAGTTTGTCGGTCAAATAGGAAACATGCTGTATAGTTTGACCGAGCCACTTTACAGGCCAATCAGAAGATTTTTGCCGAACCTGAACGGGATTGATCTGTCACCTCTGGTTGTTCTGGTGCTGATCTTCTTCTTGCAGCGTCTGATCTGGACCAGCTTTATTCCGATGTTCCGGTAATGAGGAGAAAGTGATGCGAAGAACTTTAATACTCATTGCATCACTCCTGGCGTTGTCTGCGTCATCGCTTGCCGCTGAAAGCGTTTATACAAAAATCAATCTCGAAAAATCCTGCATTTTCCACTCAGAATATGAGTTGGGTGCCAGCGCCTATTGCGAGGGCTACAAAGGATATCCTGTTCATTTCAGTGAAGGCGATCTCAGGCAAATGGTTCGTTTTGGTCATGTAGCAAAACTTGAAGACCAGTGGGAAAGTTTCGGACAGTTTAATCGTGTAAACGATACGATTGAGTGGCGTATCAGGGACAAGAAACCCTATGCAGCTATTTTACGCTGGTTTGTCGAAAACAGTGATCAAAATGGTGAAATCACCAAGCAATCTGAAGGACAGGTTTTGGTCGTTTCAACGGTCGCCGACCATACAAAACCGGTTTCCTGTGTTGTTGGATATGTAGATGCAAGAGCAAACAAAGGTGCCAATGAACTGGCGCGTAAGCTTGCCGACGATAAGGCTACAACGTTTGTCTGCGGAAAAGACAAGCCCGCTTTTTTGGGCAAACGCGGGCAATATGCCGGAGACCCTTCCAGTTATTTTGATCAGTAGCAGAGCTTAGCCAGCCAGGCTTTGAACCTCTGCAAGGATCGCATCACCCATTTCTGAGGTGGTGACTTTTTCTGTACCTTCAGACCAGATGTCGCCGGTACGTTTCCCCTGATCAAGAACGTTTGCGATGGCTTTTTCGACCATATTGGCTTCATCAATCATGTTGAAAGAATATCGAAGCATCATGGCAAAAGAGGCAATCATCGCAATCGGGTTTGCAATGCCCTGACCGGCAATGTCAGGTGCAGAGCCGTGTACGGGTTCATACATCGCTTTTCTGGCACCTGTGACCGGGTCTGGAGCACCCAGTGATGCGGATGGAAGCATGCCAAGAGATCCGGTCAACATGGCTGCAACATCTGACAGCATATCACCAAACAGGTTATCGGTGACGATTACGTCGAACTGCTTTGGCCAGCGAACCAACTGCATGCCGCCTGCATCTGCCAACATGTGTGACAGTTCAACATCAGAATATTTTGCCTGATGGGTTGCGGTTACAACCTCGTTCCACAAGACGCCTGACTTCATGACGTTGCGTTTTTCCATCGAGCAAACTTTGTTGTCGCGGGTTCGCGCCAGTTCAAACGCCACACCGGAAATCCGCTCAATCTCAAAAGTGTCGTAGACTTGGGTATCCACGGCGCGCTTCTGGCCGTTGCCGAGGTCAGTAATCTCTTTTGGCTCACCAAAATATACACCACCGGTTAGCTCGCGAACGATCAGAATGTCCAGTCCTTCCACGACCTCCTTGCGAAGAGATGAAGAATCCGTCAGTGCCGGATAGCAAATCGCGGGGCGAAGATTTGCGAAAAGCTCCATGTCCTTACGCAAACGCAGAAGCCCTGCCTCTGGACGCGCTTCATAGGGAACGTCATCCCATTTCGGTCCGCCAACAGCACCAAACAGCACAGCGTCTGCAGCCAGTGCTTTTTCCATGTCTGCGTCTGAGATAGCTTCGCCATGTGCGTCGTAAGCGGCGCCTCCGACAAGGCCTTCCTCGACTTCGAAGCCGCTTCCCACGGAAGCATTCATCCAGCCAATTAGTTTTGAAACTTCTGCGGTTGCTTCGGGACCAATGCCGTCACCGGGAAGCAAGAATATTTTGCGCGATGCCATTTGCGTGCCTTTTAAGAAACTGGTTTTGAGAGAAAGTGTTTATGCCCAGGGACGATCTTCCGAGAGCTTTTGTTCAAAAGCAGAAATATCGTCTGATTTTTCAAGCGTTTCACCAATATCGTCGATCCCGTTTAGCAGGCGATGCTTCCGTGCCGGGTCAATATCGAAATTGATTGTTCCGCCGTCTGGGCCGGAAATGGTTTGGGCTTCCAGATCAACAGAAATAGTGGAATTGGCGCCACGATCAGCGTCGTCCATCAGCTTGTCCAGTTCTTCCTGGCTCACCATGATTGGCAAAATTCCGTTCTTGAAGCAGTTATTGTAAAAAATATCCGCAAAGCTTGTTGAGATCACGCATCGAATGCCGAAATCAAGCAGTGCCCACGGAGCGTGCTCGCGAGATGAACCACAGCCGAAATTGTCACCGGCAACAAGAATTTGGGCATCCTTGTAGGCTGGCTTGTTCAAAACGAATTCAGAATTGTCAGACCCGTCTTCTGCGTACCGCATTTCTGCAAAAAGACCTTCACCGAGACCCGTACGCTTGATGGTTTTCAGGTAATCTTTGGGGATGATCATATCCGTGTCGATGTTGATAATCGGCATGGGTGCGGCAACAGCAGTGAGCTTTGTGAATTTTTCCATCGTCATTTCCTGGATTAAGTGGTGCTTCATTAGCCACAATCTGCGGACAAGACAAGACCATTGGTAATTTGCCCGAATCTGCTTGACCCCCAATTGTGACCGAGTCAGAACACAAAGATGATCTTCAACTTTGGCTCAATCAATATCGACCACGTATATCGTGTGGCTAGCCTGCCCAAGCCGGGTGAGACTCTCTCTGCGATCTCTTATGATCGATATCTGGGGGGGAAGGGCATCAATCAGTCGATTGCAATCTCGAAAGCCGGTGGAAATGTCTGCCATGTAGGTGCGGTAGGCGGAGATGGTGATTGGGCGCTTGATCAGATTGAAAGACTTGGCGTTGGAATAACGCAAATTGTCCAAGTTGATGCACCGACAGGGAATGCCATCATCAATGTGGATGATGCGGGTGAAAACGAAATTGTAATTCTAAGTGGTGCGAATGCCTGTCTTTCTGCTGATCAGGTATCCCGTGTATTGGAGCAGGCATCCGGGGATGATTGGGTTCTGGTGCAGAACGAAACCAATCTTGTTCCCGATATTGTGTTAGAAGCAAAACGAAGAGAGTTGCGTGTCGTTTATAGCGCCGCTCCTTTTGTGGCGGACGTCACTGTTTCTTTGCTGGATAAGGTTGATCTTCTGGTCGTGAATGAAGGTGAGGCTGACGCGCTGGCGTTGGCTCTAGATGCTGAGGTTGGCAGCATTCCTGTCCCGGAGGTATTGATCACCAAAGGGTCAACGGGCTCACGATTGCAAACGACATCCAAGGTTTTTGATCAAACGGCATTTGGTGTTGAAGCGGTTGATACAACTGGCGCAGGTGATACGTTTCTGGGCAGTTATCTGGCTCGAATTGATTTGGGAGAAACTCAAGAAGCAGCACTCAGGTATGCCTCTGCTGCGAGTGCGCTGCAAGTGACCAAGCCAGGTGCCGCGACCGCGATCCCAGAAGAAGCTGATGTCCTTCGGTTCATTGAAACTATGGAAAGAAATTGATGGAAAAAGTCATTATCGACACAGATCCCGGCGTCGATGACGCAATGGCTGTTTTGTACGCATGTCTGTCACCCGAGATCGAGTTGATGGGCCTGACCACTATCTTTGGTAACGTGACCACTGATATTGCGACCCGTAATGCTCTGGCATTACTGGAGATTGCCGGTGTTGACGTGTCTGTTGCCCGGGGTGCTGACAAGCCACTGGTACAGGAACAGAGAGAACCCGCTTGGGAAGTCCATGGTCGGGAAGGGTTTGGTGATGTTCCTGCTATGTCGCCTGCATTATCTGCTATAGACGAAACAGCTGCTGAATTCATTTGCAGAATTGTGAACGAAAATCCGGGGGAGATTACCCTTTGTCCGGTTGGTCCTTTGACAAATATCGCACTGGCGCTTCGGCTTGATCCGACGATTGCATCAAAGGTCAAAGGGGTGACGATTATGGGCGGTAGTATTGATGAAGGTGGCAATGTTACTCCTCATGCTGAAGCCAATATCTGGCAGGACCCCCATGCTGCGGATGAGGTTTTTGCGGCCAATTGGCCGATGACCTTGGTTGGGCTTGATGTGACACATCAGGTGATTTGTACGCCTGAGGATTTTGCTGCTCTCGTGCCTGATGCGCCGAAACTTGGTGGATTTCTTAATGATGCAGCGCAATTCTATTTTCAGTTTCATCGAAAGGTCGATGGGATTTATGGATGCCATATGCATGATCCGACCGCGGTGATTTCGATCGCGCATTCAAGTTTATTCGGCGTTGACCACAAGCCGCTGGAGGTTATAGTCGATGGTGAAGAAGTCGGCAGAACAAAAATTTCTGAAAAGAGCGACCGGAATGCGGTCGCGATTTTACGCGAAGTTGATGTAGCCGGTGTTCAGGAAGAATTTCTATCAATGATCAAGTCAGGGTTTTAGCACTTATGGCGGACTTTAACGTTTTGGCAATCAGCTATGATGATCCGTATGCCGGACAGAAATTTGCGAAATCTCTGCACGAAACCGGGTTTGCCATTCTGAAAGATCATCCTGTCTCAGCCGCAAAAATTGAACGGATGTATGATACCTGGAAATCGTTCTTTGATCGTGATGACAAAGCTGAATTTGCTGTAAAGCCAGACGAGGTTCATGGATATCATGGGTTTAAGTCCGAAAATGCAAAAGGCTCTGCACACAAGGATCTCAAAGAATTTTACCACGTCTATGAAGATCGTCCGGTTCCTGATGGAGTAGAGGGTGAGACCCGCCCGTTTCAGAGCGAAATGATCGGCATTGGCCGCACTTTGCTGGGCTGGCTTGATGACAATTCACCTGAAAACATCAAGGGAGCGTTGTCTGAACCCCTGGTTGAGATGGTGAACGGCAGTAACGACAGCTTGTTGCGTATTCTTCATTATCCACCTGTTGAAGAAGATATTACTCCCGGCGAAGTGCGTGCGGCCGAACATGAAGACATCAATCTGATTACTCTGCTGGTGACAGGCAGCGAACCAGGCCTTCAAGCAAAGGACAAGGATGGCAATTGGCATGATGTTCCCTGTCAATCAGGATATATTACCATCAATTCGGGTGACATGTTATCCAAGGCGACGCAGGGATATTATCCATCGACGCCACACAAAGTGATCAATCCTGAAGGTCAGGAGAACCGGTCACGTTATTCCATGCCACTATTCGTCCATCCGCGCCCGGAAGTGCAATTGGACGAAGCGCAAACCGCGGGTGAATATCTGAATGAGCGCCTGCGCGAAATCGGACTAAAATAAGAAAAATAGTCACACAATAATCAAGGGAGAGAATATATGAGAAAACTGATGAAACTGGCTCTTGCAAGCACGGTTGCACTCGCGACTTCTGCTGCGGCTTGGGCTGCTGATTTCAAACCCGCTGTGATCTACGACATGGGCGGCAAGTTCGACAAATCGTTCAACGAGGGCGTTTATAACGGAATCAAGCGCTTTACTGACGAGACCGGTGTCGAAGTCATGGAATTTGAAGTAACCAATGAAGCCCAGCGAGAACAGGCGATGCAGCGCATGGTTCAGCGTGGTGCGACCATTGTTTTGGGAGTTGGCTTCGCGCAGGCAGATGCGATTGACAAGGTTGCTGGCGAAAATCCGGACAAAAAGTTTGCGATTATCGATGTAAGCTGGCTCGACAAGCCAAATCTGCGCCAATATGCGTTTAAAGAGCATGAGGGCAGCTATCTTGTAGGCATGGCAGCAGCGCTTGCTTCGAAAACAGGAAAAGTGGGTTTTGTTGGTGGGATGGATATTCCGCTCATTCGCGCTTTCGCCTGTGGTTATGTTCAAGGAGCTAAGGCCGTTAATGCTGATGTGGAAATCATGCAAAATATGACAGGTACCACGCCATCTGCTTGGAATGACCCGGGCAAGGGTGCTGAACTCACTCAAAGCCAGATCGACCGTGGTGCAGATGTTGTTTATCAGGCAGCTGGAGGTACTGGAATTGGCGTCATTCGTGCTGCGGCTGATGCTGGCAAGCTTTCAATCGGCGTAGACTCAAACCAGAACCATCTGGCTCCAGGATCAGTTTTGACCTCAATGCTTAAACGTGTGGATGTGGCTGCATACCAGACGATGAAAGATGCAATGTCTGGTGAATTTGAAACCGGTGTTCGCACTCTAGGTCTTGCTGAAGGCGGTGTTGGTTGGGCACTTGATGAGAACAATAAGGATCTCATTACTGACGACATGAAAGCCAAGATTGATGCTGCAAGTGCAGAAATCGTATCTGGCAATGTGTCAGTTCACGATTACCGTAGCGACAATACTTGTCCTGCTGGCTAATAGAACTTGTCTGAATGATGACAGATAAAGATATGAAGGATGGGCGCGATGGCGCCCATTCTTTTGCGCTCAAACTCAATGGTATCAGCAAGTCGTTTGGTGCCGTGCGTGCCAATCGTGATATTTCATTGGATGTAAGGGCAGGTTCGATCCACGGCATTGTCGGGGAAAATGGCGCGGGCAAGTCGACCCTCATGAATATCATCTTTGGCCTGCAAACCGCAGATAGCGGTGACATGCAGGTATTTGGACAACTGGCTTCCATTCGTAGTAGTGCTGACGCCATAGGCCTTGGCGTAGGTATGGTTCACCAACACTTTATGCTGGTTCCCAACATGAGCGTTCTGGACAACGTCATGCTTGGTACAGAGGGTGGATATCTGCTTGCTGAAGGTAGAGAGCAAACGCTTGAAAAGCTGAAACAACTTTCAAGCGAATATGGGATGGGCGTCGACCCATTTGCCTTGATTGAGGACCTTCCGGTCGGAATTCGTCAACGGGTTGAAATCATCAAGGCAATCAAGGGTGGCGCAAGAATTCTCATTCTGGATGAACCAACAGGTGTTCTTACACCGGGAGAAGCCAAGCAATTATTCGATATTCTGCGCTCGCTTCGAGATGATGGCGTTACCGTTCTTCTAATTACCCACAAGTTGGAAGAGATCATGGCTATTACGGACCATGTTTCGATTATGCGCGATGGGGAAATGGTGGCGCATCGGGAAACTGCTGCAACCAATCCTCAGGAATTGGCGAGGCTCATGGTAGGGCGCGATGTGCTATTGAGTGTTGAAAAAGAACCAGCCAGCCCGAGGGAAGTTAAACTAAGAGTTTCAGGTCTTGGTTGTTCTTCAAGGGCTGGAAATCGTTTGTTGAAAGATGTTTCCTTTGAACTTCGTGCTGGTGAGATTTTGGGAATTGCCGGTGTTGCGGGTAATGGCCAGACGGAATTGCTTGAAATCTTGTCCGGCATGCGAACGGTTGACGATGGTTCTATCAAGCTGCTGGATCAGACAATTGATGCCGACAATGCACTTTCTCCATATAATTTGCGTGAACTTGGCGTTGCGCATATTCCAGAAGATCGTCACGAACATGGATTGGTTCTCAGTTTTGAGGCTCAGGAAAATGCAATCCTTGGTTATCACAATGATCCCGGCTATGTGCGCGGGATGGTGATGGACAAGGACGCGGTTCTGGAACGATGCGAGACGTTGATGAAAGATCATGACGTCCGGCCTCCAAATCCGTCGCTCCATGCGAGCAATTTCTCCGGTGGCAATCAGCAAAAGATTGTGATTGGCCGGGAAGTGGACCGAAACCCGGAGATTCTTCTTGTTGGCCAGCCCACCAGAGGAGTTGATGTTGGAGCGATTGAATTTATCCATAAACAACTTATTCGTTTGCGTGACGAAGGTTGTGCGATCTTGCTCGTATCAGTGGAACTGGAGGAAATACTCAGTCTTTCAGACCGTGTCATGGTTATGAACGAAGGCGAGATTGTCGGTATTGTTGATCAGACAGAGGCAAGCCAGGAAAGAGTTGGCATGATGATGGCTGGTATTGGATCGGACGCGGCCGCATGACACCTGCATCTGATCTTCCGCGTTGGGCAGATGTTGTCCTTCTGCCAATTCTGAACCTTGTTGCAGCCTTGGCGGTTTGTGGGTTGATTATTTTCTTTTTGGGTGAAAATCCGTTTACGGCGCTCTGGGTGATGATCAAGGGGGCTTTCTTTTATTCTGGCAGCCTTGGCTATACGCTGTATTACACTACCAACTTCATTTTTACTGGTCTTGCCGTGGCAATCGCGTTTCACGCAATGATGTTTAACATTGGCGGTGAAGGCCAAGCCTATATTGGCGGTCTCGGAGCAGGTCTGATTGCGCTTTGGCTGGCTCCGGCCCTTCCAATGGTTCTGGTGATACCGATGGCGATATTGGCAGCAGCTTTGTTTGGCGCCGCATGGGGATTGATCCCAGGTATTCTTCAGGCATATCGCGGCAGTCACATTGTGATTACAACGATCATGTTCAATTTCATCGCCGGATCCATCATGGTCTGGCTGCTGGTCGGGCCGTTGATTGAACAGGGTCAGCAATCGCCTCAAACACCCAAGTTTGAAGCCAATGCGCTTATGCCCAAAATGCATGAGATCGGTGGTGGTGTGTTCTCGTTTCTCGGGAGTTCGCCATTAAACCTTTCTTTTGTGTTGGCACTATTGTGTCTTGTGGGCTTTTGGTTCCTGATTTGGCGCACCAAGCTTGGCTATGAAATCAGAACCGTCGGGCAAAACCCGGAGGCAGCGCGCTATGCAGGAATTAATGTGCCCAAGATCATCGTGATCGCGATGGCCTTGTCTGGTGCGCTTGCAGGTTTGTTGGCGATCAATGAACTGCTGGGTGTTCAGCATCGTGTGGTTCTCAATTTCACATCCGGTTATGGATTCACCGGCATTGCAGTGGCCCTGATGGGCCGGAATCATCCGGTCGGTATTTTTCTGGCGAGCTTCCTGTTCGGTGCAATTTATCAGGGCGGCGCTGAACTAGATTTTGAATTTCAGACCATCACGCGTGACATGGCCTTGCTGATGCAGGGAATGATCATCCTTTTCTCGGGTGCGCTTGCCTACATGTTCAACCCCTGGGTTTCAAAACTGCTGAAACGCTGGATGAATCGTGGAGAAGTCACCCGTGTCTGAGTTTGCTTATCAGCTCCTCCTGACCCTGGACGCCACCTTGCGCCTGGCAACACCTCTGATCCTGTGCGCCATGGCAGGTATTTTCTCTGAGCGATCCGGTATCATCGATATTTCTCTGGAGGGGAAAATGCTGATGGGTGCCTTTGTGGCGGCAGCCGTTGCGTTTACCTCAGGTTCGCCGTGGCTAGGCGTGCTGGCCGCGATGCTGGCCTCGGTTGTTCTGGCCGTGGTTCACGGTTTTGCGTGTATTACGCACCGGGGCAATCAGGTCGTCAGCGGCCTGGCGATCAACATTCTGGCGTCAGGTCTCACCGTCACAATCGGGATTGCGCTTTTCAGGCAAGGAGGGCAAACACCGCCTCTTGGTAGCACCGACAGGTTCAGACCGATAGAATGGTGGCTGGTTGATGCCTTGGATGCTGTTCCCATTTTCGGGCCGATTTATCGGGAATTGATCAGCGGGCATAATATGCTGGTCTATATTGCTTTGTTCCTGGTGCCATTAAGTGCATTTCTTCTTTACAGGACGCGGTTTGGATTGAGATTGCGAGCGGTAGGTGAGGTTCCAAAAGCAGTAGACAGTGCGGGCATTTCGGTTTCTTTCCTGCGATATCGCGCAGTGATCATTGCTGGTCTGCTTTGTGGTATTGCCGGTGCTTATCTATCAATCGGGCAAGGAGCAGGCTTCGTGAAGGAAATGTCTGCTGGCAAAGGCTATATCGCTCTTGCGGCGGTGATTTTCGGAAAATGGCGTCCGGTTCCAGCACTTCTGGCATGCTTGCTTTTTGGGTTTCTTGAAGCGGTCAGTGCGCGGCTACAAGGAGTGGACCTGCCACTGATCGGTGAAGCGCCAACCCAGTTGATGCTGGCGCTACCCTATGTGATGGTTGTATTGGTATTGGCTGGCTTTATTGGAAAGGCCTCGCCGCCTGCTGCGATCGGGCAGCCTTATTCGAAATAACTATTTTGTGCCGAACATCCGGTCACCTGCATCACCAAGACCGGGGATAATGTAGCCCTTTTCGTTCAAATGACTGTCCACTGCAGCAGTGAAAATGGCCACATCGGGGTGTGCACTGGACAAGGCTTCAATCCCTTCGGGCGCCGCCAGTAGACATACAAATTTGATGTTTTTGGCGCCTACTTCTTTAAGTCGTGTAATTGCCGCGGAGGCGGAATTTGACGTTGCCAGCATAGGATCAACAGCAATGACCAGGCGCTCTCCCAATTCACTTGGCACTTTCAGGTAATATTCGACTGGCTGGAGCGTTTTGTGATCGCGATACAAGCCGATATATCCAACCCGCGCCGAAGGGACGAGATCAAGCATGCCATCCAACAAACCGTTACCGGCGCGCAAAATGGAGACGAAAGCCAGTTTTTTACCCGCCAGCACCGGTGCATCCATCGGTTCCAGAGGCGTTTCGATTTTTTTAGTCGTAATTGGGAGATCGCGCAGGACTTCGTAAGTCAGCAATGTGGAAATTTCTCTCAACAATTGCCTGAATACCGCTGATGAAGTCCCTTTCTCGCGCATCAATGTCAGTTTGTGTTGTATTAGTGGGTGGTCAACAACCGTTATGTTCGCGCTCATTCTTCTGCGATATCCTCGTTCCAGAGTTCTGGTTTTTCTTCGATAAATTTTGTCATCAAGGCAATGCAATCCGGGTGATCGGCAATAATGACTTCCACGCCACGTGACCGAAGCAAATCTTCATTGCCGCCAAATGTTTTGTTCTCGCCAATGACCACACGTTGAATGCCAAATTGAATAATTGTACCCGAGCACATCATGCAAGGGCTAAGGGAAGTGTAAAGGGTCATGTCTTTGTAGCTTCTTTGACGACCAGCCTTTCTCAGACAATCCATTTCGCCATGCGCAATCGGATCTCCCTTCTGGACACGCTGGTTGCGACCTTGAGCGATCAGCTCGTCACCGCGCGCAAGTACTGACCCAATCGGACAGCCACCCTCATTATAACCGTCCAACGCCTCTTCATAAGCGATGCGCAGGAATTTCTCATCTGTTTCATTCATGTCAGTTTACCAACCAATCATCGTCTTCCCGAACAACAATCAGGGTTGGGTGGGATTTGTCAAACGCAGAAAGAAATGCTTCAGAAAATTCTGCCTCTGACCGTGCTTCCAGTCCGTCACAATGGCAGGATTTTGCAAGTGCGACGAAATCAGGATTAAGCGGGTCAACGCCGACGCGTTCGATGTCCAGCAGGTCCATGTCATCCCTGATCTGTTTGAGACCTTCATTGTTCCATAAAATAATCGGGATGCCCAAGCCTGCTTGGGCAGCAGTCAAGAGTTCGGGCATTGTAAACATGAATCCACCATCGCCAACCAGAACCGCTACAGGGGTATCAGGCGAAGATATTTTGGCGCCGATTGCGTTTGGAAGTGCGCTTCCCAATGTGCAGAAGCCGGATGGATAAAACCACCGTCGGGGTGCGCGGGTTGGCATGGCAAAGTTGCCTGTATACATGATCTGGCAGGCGTCCCCGGACCAAATTGTATCCTTGGGGGCAATCTGGTTAAGCAAGTTCAATAAATTTACATGCTGCTTTTCTGACTTATTCAGGCTTGTCTCGATCTGTATTCGCGTTTTAGAGACAAATGCCTCAGTTTCGGCAGTATCCCTGAGTTGGTCGTCAACGAGTTCTCTGATTCGCGCCATTGAAGCCGCCGCATCCCCAACGATTGCCAGAGTAGGGGTATACAGATCTGTCATCTTGCGGGGATCAATGTCGATCCGAATTAGTTCGCCATCCAATTCAAGACGGTCGACATAGGTTTCGGTCTCCGATAATTCCGTCCCCACTGCCAGCACGCAGTCACAAGACTTCAGGTACTTTCGTATTTCCGGACGGCTGAGCCCTCCGCCCAAACACAGAGGATGATCATCTGGCATGATGCCCTTTCCTGCGGTGGTTGAGACCACCAATGCTCCCAAACACTCAGCGATAATCCTCAAATCTCTGTTGGCGCTTTTGGCACCGCCACCGATAATAATTGCCGGCTGTTGCGCCGCTTTGAGCTTCTCGGCGGCAGCGACAAGCAATTCATCCCTTGGGGCTGGCTTTTCGGGAAGAGGCGAAGGCTCCCAAAGCTCGTCGACCAACATATCCTGCACATCCACAGGAATGGAAATATGGCAGGGGCGAGGTCTTTCTGATGCAAATATAGTGAACGCACGTGCCATCAGCTCAGGAATATCGGACGGGTTGCGGGCGGTTTCCGAGAATGCGCAAAGCGGTTCTGTCACACGCTTTTGCTCTGTTACCTCGTGCAAAACGCCCCAGCCTTTTCCGATGGAATTGCTGGGCTGTTCTGCTGAGATAAGCAAAAGCGGAAGACTATCGGCATAAGATTGTCCAAGTGCGGTAGCAATGTTTGTGACCCCTGGTCCTGAAATAACCATGGCAACACCAACTTCGCCAGTTGCGCGTGCCCAACCCTCGGCCATATATCCGGCGCCTTGCTCATTTCGGGCCTGGACATGCCTGACAGCACCTGAGTTCGCGCCACCGGCCAAGCCTCTGCACATGGTGAGTGTATGAACACCGGGAATTCCGAAAACAGTTGTCACACCGTATCTCGCAAGCAGGCGTACGGTCGCCTCACCACAGGTTATAGTCATCGTTAGAGTCCCAAAAATATCAAACTCAATTTGGACTATGTACATAGATTGATTGGACTATGTACATAGATTGAATGTGCTTTCCAGCGGAAACGCCGGTTAGTCAATTCAAGGGCCCAATCGTTAGCTCCGGGTTCAATTGCCACCTTTTCAATTGTCCGCCGAAAGGTTAGAAGGTGATCGAAATTGATCAGGATTACTTGTCTCATGAAGCTTTCATCTACTCCCGAACTTGTAACTGTTTTTGGCGGCTCAGGATTTGTCGGCCGATATGTGGTACGAGCGCTGGTCAATCGCGGATACCAGGTCAGGGTTGCCTGCCGAAGACCTGATCTTGCCGGGCACCTTCAGCCGCTGGGTAATGTCGGTCAAATCCACCTGATGCAGGCAAACTTGCGCTATCCGGATTCGGTTGCTGCTGCCGTAAAGGGTGCCAGCGTGGTGATCAACCTTGTGGGAATTCTCGCAGAGAGCGGGAAACAGAAATTTGACGCGGTACAATTTTATGGCGCACAAGCCGTTGCCAAAGCGGCGAAAGAGGCGCGCGCCAAACTTGTTCACATGTCTGCAATTGGGGCGGATGCCGAATCCGAATCCAAATATGGAGAAACCAAGGGCAGAGCTGAAGAAGTAGTTCGAAAAATCATAAAGTCCGCCATTATTATCCGGCCATCAATTGTTTTTGGTCAGGAAGATGATTTTTTCAATCGATTTGGGGCGATGACGCGTTTGGCGCCGGCATTGCCCTTGATTGGCGGTGGCGTCACAAGATTTCAGCCGGTTTATGTGGGGGATGTGGCGGAAGCGATTGCGAGAGCCGTGGACGGCGAACTGGCTGAAGGCAAGATTTATGAGTTGGGTGGTCCGGAGGTCAAAACATTCCGGGAATGCCTGCAACTGCTTTTGAAAGAAGTCGGCCGTTCAAAGATGTTTGTTAATCTGCCGTTCTTTGCAGCGAGTGCTATCGGTAAATTGATAGGTTGGTTGCCGGGTGCACCGATCACACATGATCAGGCTGTCATGTTGAAGTCAGACAATGTTGTAAGTGATGAAGCGATGAAGGCCGGGCGCACGCTTGAAGGTATTGGAATAAAACCAACACCCATGGCGGCAATCCTTCCAAGTTATCTTGTTCAATATCGGCCTCAGGGGCAGTTTACCGATATCAGCAAGGAAGAAGGCTGATCTTGGGCATCGTCCCATTGTTGCTGCCTGACGCTGTTTCTTCTTTTTCTGCCATCATTCTGGTTGTGGCCAGCTTTTTTACTTCTGCCCTGACAGCTGCTGCTGGTGTAGGTGGTGGTTTGTTGATGCTGGCGCTGATGACGTATCTCATCCCTATTTCCGCTCTTATTCCGGTTCATGGTCTCGTGCAACTTGGATCGAATGCTGGTCGAACCTGGGTACAACGCGCGAATGTTGACTGGGGAATAACCCGATATTTTCTCGTAGGCAGCATCTTGGGAGCACTCGCCGGTGCTTTACTGGCGATACAACTCCCCAAAAACCTGCTTGAGATCTTCCTTGGCCTGTTCATTCTGCTTTTGGTGTGGGTCAAGTTTCCAGCCATCCAAAGAGCGAGTAAAACCGTAGTGATGGCAGGTGGTGGCCTAACCACGTTCACATCCATGTTTGCTGGCGCGACAGGCCCACTGGTGGCTGTATTTCTAAACAAGCTCTTTGCTGAACACCGTCAATTGGTTGCGACCCATGGGGCGACGATGACTGTCCAGCATTTGTTGAAGATACTTGCTTTTGGCGCTGTTGGTTTTGCTTTTGGTCAATGGCTGCCGCTTATCGCAGCAATGGTTGTTTCAGGATTTTTCGGAACAAAGGCGGGAACTTATTTCATGAACCGGCTACCGGAACGCCGTTTGAAACAGCTCTTTAAGGTTACGTTGTCCTTGGTTGCCCTGGATCTGGTTCGTCGCGGGTTGACTTAAGCCCGCAGAGCCAGATCGAACCCTGGTATCCAGTCATAGAGCAAGGCAAACAAGACAAGCGCCAATGCCAGGCGGTAGATCATAAATATCAGAAAACTCATGCGTTTTACCATTGCCATTAACAAGGCAATTGCCGCAAGAGCTGCAAAGAAGGTCAAAACAGCTGCCCAAATAGCGTCTGAGGTAATTGGCGTGCCGGCTTCAATTGCATCAAGCGTGACAAAGGCGCCCGCACCGGCAATTGCCGGAATTCCAAGCAGAAATGAAAATCTTGCAGCTTCCGGGCGATCAAAACCTAGAAATCGGGCGGCTGTCATGGTTATTCCGGAACGACTTGTTCCGGGGATCAGGGCAACAGCTTGAGCAATGCCGATGATGACAGCAGGTGGCAAGGTCATGTCTTCCATTCGTTTAAGACGATTTCCCACCACATCAGCCACATAAAGCAAGATACCAAAAATGACCGCGTTCCAGGCTATGATTTCGACACTTCTTAACGAATCGCCAATACCAGAGGACTTTAGGAACAACCCAAAAGCAACTGCAGGTATCGTGGCAATAAGGATATAAAGCGCCATCCGACTGTTGTCGTTCATGCGAAAACGCAAAAGATCTACACCGCCCCCTATCAATTTCAGCACATCTCGCCAAAAATAGGCGATGACCGCAAAGAGTGATCCCACGTGGACCATAACATCGACCAATTGCCCTTGATCTTTCCATCCGGTAACTGCAGGGATCAGAATGAGATGCCCAGATGATGAAATGGGCAGAAATTCTGTTATGCCCTGCACAATGGCCAGCACGATAATCTGTTCCACTGTCATCATCTAAATGTGCTCCACTGGTGAACCGTACCGCTTGCTAAGCTGGTTTGGTCGAATTATTGTCTGACAATCCAATCCTGATTCCTCTTTTCCATGTTCGCGACGTAATTTCCAGTACAAGTTCGATTTCAAATGCACACCGTTTACCACCATGTCATGAATGCCGGGTCGCGCTACTTGCGATTGCTGCTTGCCGAGTATGATCAGGCTGCGACGTTTCTGGAAGAAAGAACCTGGGAGCGGCGCCCGGAGTTTTTGGGGTTGAACCCTGCCGGTAGTTTGCCTGTTTTGCAGCTCGATGACGGTGAGTGTTTCTGCGGAGCGATCATTGCCGGTGAATTTCTTGACGAAACTGCAGGCGCGCTGAAGCGGGATAAGCGGCTCATGCCGGAAAATTCAGTGGCGCGTGGTGAGACGCGACGGATCGTTGAATGGTTTCTAATCAAATTCGAGGCAGAGGTTAATCGCTATGTTCTTCAGGAGCGTGTCTTCAAGCAGTTGATGCGAACCGAAGAGGGAGGAGGCCCGCCTGATTCTGCAACCATTCGGGCAGCGCGTGCAAATCTCACAAACCACATGCAATATCTCGAATCGCTTGCAGCGTCCCGGGATTGGCTTGCCGGAACTGAAATTACCTGTGCAGATATGGCCGCTGCGGCGGCGCTTTCGGTGCTTGATTATCTTGGCGAAGTGAAGTGGGAAACAGTTCCGGTATCCAAGGAATGGTATGCACGGGTCAAATCCCGTCCGTCCTTCAGACCATTGCTGGGCGACAAGGTGATGGGACTGCCACCTTCGTCGCATTACATTGATTTGGACTTTTAGGCTCCATACTCATTGCTCGAATGGAGCTGCATTGGAGGTAAAATGGTTCAGTTCAAGAAGAAGAACGCAGGCGATACTGGAGTATCGGTGAGGCTTTTTGACGTCGAAGTGGACCATTTTAACCCAACCCTTCCGGGCAGTGCCAGATTTTCCCAGATTGTCGTCAAAATCTCCTCATTGGCGCCCGGCCAAATTGGTCGATTTTGCCTAAATCTGAAACAATCTGGCTGCTGTGCAGCCAAATTGAGCAATGAGTATGGAGCCTAGGAACGGTGAAACCGGAAAAGCTCAAAGCATCGCTCCAACAAAAGGCCTTTGACCTTGGGTTTGAACTCTGTCGGGTAACGAAAGCCACGCTGCCTTGGGAAAGTGGCGAAAAACTCGAATCATTTGTTGAGCTTGAACGGCATGGGTCGATGGCCTGGATGGCGACGACACTGGATCGGCGCAGATCCCCCACCGCCATGTGGGATGAAGCAAGAACCGCCATTATTCTCGGCATGAATTATGGCCCTGATTCCGATCCGTTGGTGACTTTGAAGCAAAGAGAAAGGGCAACGATTTCCGTCTATGCCCGAAATCGTGATTACCATGACATCATGAAGGGTAAGCTTAAGACCCTGGCCAGTTGGTTGGCGTCACAGACCGGAGAGGATGTGAAGGTCTTTGTGGATACCGCGCCTTTGATGGAAAAACCGTTGGCGCAACAATCGGGCCTTGGCTGGCAGGGAAAGCATACCAACCTGGTATCGCGTGAGTTTGGATCATGGTTGTTTTTAGGATCGATCCTGACAACAGCAGAATTGCATGAAGACGAGACAGAGACAGACCATTGCGGGTCTTGTCGATCCTGTCTCGATATCTGCCCCACAGATGCGTTTCCTGCCCCGTATCAACTGGACGCCAGAAGATGCATCTCTTATCTGACAATTGAGCATGCAGGCCCCATTCCCATGGAGTTTCGCAAGGCTATAGGCAATCGGATTTATGGGTGCGACGATTGTCTCGCCGTTTGTCCGTGGAACAAATACGCAAAGACAACGAATGAGGTGAAACTGGTTGCGCGGGATGATCTCTCAGCTCCTCGATTGGAAGAGCTTGCGCAATTGGATGATGGTGGCTTTCGCAAGCTATTCTCAGGCTCGCCGGTGAAGCGTATCGGCAGAAACCGGTTCATTCGCAATGTGCTGATTGCCATCGGTAATTCGGGCGAGGCCAAATTGCTAAACATAGCCAAGAAGCATTTGGCTGATCCTGATCCGATTGTGCGAGGTGCTGCGGTTTGGGCCGTCATGCAACTTGAAGAACCCGGATCGCTGGCCAATATGAAAGCGGATGCTTTGAAAACCGAAACGGATGAAACCGTTCGTCTGGAATGGAACCACTATGCCGCATAAGCTCTTCATTTTTGGCTACGGATTTTCGAGCCAAGAGATTGCCCGTCAAAGTGCGCACCAATTTGGATCCATGATAGGAACCAGTCGAAGTGCTGAGAAAGCCGCAGGTTTCTCGAATGATGGCGTTGAAGGTGTCGTCTTTGATGGTGAAACCCTGTCAG
>JAAUYH010040489.1_pt1 | contig 35974 bp, 32 predicted proteins | sample 7278061 | NCBI WGS metagenome assembly JAAUYH01 (sample SAMN14350203, study PRJNA611818) | marine sediment metagenome | isolation source: surface marine sediment (0.6m) | place: French Polynesia: Moorea | collected 2018-08 | reverse complement strand
GAACCGCCCTTACCTTTGGAATAACCATCCCTGCGGCCGGTAAGTTCAGCCATCACCCCATCCGGATCCATGCCACAGGCTAACATGTGGCCATGGTCACGGTATCCTGTGATGACCTGATCACCATCCTTCAATGCCATCTGCATGCCGGTAACAACGGCTTCCTGACCAATGTAAAGGTGGCAAAAGCCTCCGATGAATCCCATCCCGTAGAGTTGTCCGGCTTTTTCTTCAAAGCGGCGGATCATCAGCATGTCATAATAAGCTTTCAGCTCCTGTTCTTTCGAGAACTTCTCAGGTGCTGGTGACTTTACAACCGTTGTTTTGCGTGAAGAATTCCGAGTGTTGGTCTTCTTGGGTTTGGCTGCCATATAGAGACTCCTTGATTATCTGAGAATATCAAGGAAACTCTATCAAAACACAATACGTATTTTTGCGGATTTTTCGCTATTTAACTTATTGTTTTTGTAGAAGTATTATACTATTAACTCGAAGATGGTTAATCGACTTATCTCATCAAAACAATTTCGTCACCATGCAAAAGGTTGAGATTGTATCTTGCCTGCTCATCCAGCATGTCTCGCTCGATTGATCCGTTTTTGAGAAGCATCACGCGTTTTTCCAGCTCCTCCCGGTCTTGCCGAAGGGATGCCAAACGAAACTCTAGTTCAAGCGAACGCTCAACGGTCTGACGATGTGATTCAAGACCGAATTTTCCGATAGTCGAGTGGTAGTAAAAATACGCACTGAGTGTGAGACAGAATACCGGTATGACTAACCGATGCAAATTGCTGTTTTTTCGCTGCCGCGTAGCCACTGTTGAACCTACTCAAAACCAAAACTGATCAACTGGTTAAAAATAGCCGTTTTGCATTAACAACTAGTTTACTGAAAAACATCTCGGCTAACGCCAATTGAACAGAGCTTGACCTACACGGGGGTTTTCCAATCGTATCCAGATTGGCATATGATCGCTCACATCATGCTGAAACAGGGAATATTTTGGTTTGCTTGAGCCCGCTTTTGTTTCATCCGGCAAAACGTCAAAGAACAATTGGACGAAATCAAACATGCCATAATTGAACAGATCCGGTGCCTCTTGCCCGGCTTCGTCGTTTTTGTGCGGCGGCGGCAGTCGCCTGTCAGACGCGATAATCGCTATATGATCAAAAGTCTGGTTACGACGCGCATTGGTTCTGTAAACTTCCGCCATGTCTGGATGAACACTCAGGAATGGCATGTTAATCTTCGCTGCCCGTTTGAGGCGGGTTTGGTTCAGCGATTTCAGATAGTTGGTCATCTGTTCTCGTTTGACATGCGTTTTTTCAAAATCGAGATTCAGGTCTCCGAACAATATGAAATTTGGTTCAAACATGCGCTCCATTTTATCGGCCCGTATAATCAACCAATCCATCAGCGCCTTGAATTCCCGCAGCCTCTCACCTTTCCAAACCGTATTTGATCCACCAAAAAGAAGATGGGCGTTAACCGCAATAAAGCGGTACGGATCTGCATCACCGTTTTCCAGGGTTTTGAAAGAAACCATGTGTGGGCTACGGATGAACTGCAGGAACTCGGTTATTGAAAATGCTGGCTTTGACGGTTTTCGTGGCTTTTTAGTTCCGCCATCGGCGTTCAATCCGGTCTCCTCCCATTCTGCAACTTCCTGTTCCCACAGAGCAACCTTGGCATCAAAGGTCGCCATTTCTCCCTCGCGGGCAATCAAATCACTGCGGAAACTTTCCCGGTCGTCATACAACGTTCGGAGGATATCAGAGCGTTCATAGGCAAGATCAGACCCAAGTCCCGTTGGTTGCAGCTTGTCATTGCGATATACATACACCAATCGTTCGATATTGCCCCCTGCTCCCGGACTGCCACCGGAAATATCAGAGGCTGCAAAACTGTATTTTTCACCCAGTTCGTCAATCATGTGGCGAACACTCGTCAGGTCGTCGCCAACTTCCTGAATCGCTAGAAGATCGCATTTTTCGGCAAACCGTAACAGCAATTTCCAAGCCCCAGGAGTCCGCTTGAGCTTGCTGCCTGATTTCAACTTGCCGAACTTCCGAATATTGAATGAGGAAAATACCAGTGAGCCAGAACGCCTTTCGGGCATCCCGTATTTTTTTTCATCGCCATCCAGATGTGAGTGAATGCGCTCCCACTGCGCCGGGGTAAATTTTGCCATGCCCTACTCCCACATAAGACCGAAAGCCCCTTTTTCCGAGCTTATCACATATGGGAGCGGGTACAAACCTACTTGAGGATTGACCTTCCGGCATAACGGGCTGCGGAACCGAGTTCTTCTTCGATCCGGATCAACTGATTGTATTTGGCCAACCGGTCTGAACGTGCCAACGAGCCTGTTTTGATCTGTCCGCAGTTTGTGGCAACGGCAAGATCGGAAATAGTGGAATCTTCTGTTTCTCCAGAGCGGTGGGACATAACGGCTGTGTAGGAAGCCTTATGTGCCATCTCTACCGCTTCAAGCGTTTCAGTGAGTGAGCCGATCTGGTTTACCTTGACCAAGATAGAATTCGCCACTCCCATGCGAATGCCGTCAGAAAGTCGCGCAGAGTTTGTTACGAACAGATCATCACCGACCAGCTGGCACTTGTCGCCGACTTTCTCAGTGACGGTTTTCCAGCCTTCCCAGTCATCTTCGGCCATGCCATCTTCAATGGAAATAATGGGATATTTTCCAACCAACTCTGCCAGATAGTCAGCCATTGCTTCAGGTTCCAGAGTACGGCCCTCGCCTTCCAGCACATAGTTGCCATCCTTGAAGAACTCGGTCGAAGCACAATCAAGTGCCAGATACATATCTTCGCCAGGTTTAAATCCTGCCTTTTCAATGGAGGCCATGATGAAATCCAGCGCATCCGGCGCACTTGCAATGTTTGGTGCGAAACCGCCCTCATCGCCAACATTCGTGTTGTGGCCCTGGCTATGCAATTCCTTTTTCAATGTATGAAATACTTCTGCACCCATGCGCACCGCATCAGATATTGAATCAGCACCAACAGGCATGATCATGAATTCTTGAAAATCGATTGGGTTGTCCGCATGTTCCCCGCCATTGATGATGTTCATCATCGGGACCGGCAAAATAGAGGCGTTGGGCCCACCAACATACTTAAACAACGGAAGCGCTGAAGCTTCTGCAGCAGCTTTCGCAACTGCCAGTGAAACACCAAGAATAGCATTTGCGCCGAGCTTCGCCTTGTTTGGCGTGCCATCAAGCTCAATCATGGCTGCATCGATAGCCCGCTGCTCGGTTGCATCCATTCCTGTGATAGCCTCAGCAATGTCCGCATTCACGGCTTCAACCGCCTTTGTCACACCTTTACCAAGATATCTTGCTCCGCCATCGCGCAGTTCTACTGCTTCGTGGGCGCCTGTGGATGCCCCTGACGGCACTGCAGCCCGGCCAAATGATCCGTCTTCGAGGATCACGTCAACTTCGACAGTCGGATTGCCGCGTGAATCAAGAATTTCACGGCCGTGGATATCTACAATAGCAGTCATATGAATACCTTTGAGTTGCTGGGAGGAAAGTTGCCCTTTCAATAAACAAGGTTCGTATGGGTTTGAAGTGCAATTTTGAGAATTTGGCAAAGATAATCCAAAAATTGCCCAATTTTCGGCATGAAAGAATCAAAATCCAGCATGACACTACCGGGAAAAATAAAAACGGAGAGGTGTCAAATGTCCAAGCGAGCAATCAGCGCGCTCACAATTGCGGCTGCAATATCAATACCAACCACAATGATCAGTCTTACTACATCCGCACAAGCGCAATCATTTTCCTGTTCAAATGCTCAATTGCCAAGTGAAATGGCGATTTGCAACAGCGAGAGCCTTCTGGTCAAAGACGAACAGGTCGCCTCATTGTTGGCGTCAAAATTGGTAACTGCAACCGCAAGCGGAAAAATGCAGGATGTTTCTCAGGAACACGGCGATTGGATGAAACTCAGGAATGCATGTTTCAACGATTTCGAATGTCTTGAAGATGTTTATGACAAACGTATTCTGAGTCTGACCGGACGCGATCTGTAAACCTGACTTCTACTTTACTGCCGCTGCTTCGCTTGACGCTCAGCGCGAAGTCCCCTTAGCTCATCCAGTATCAGTTGGCTTTGAGCTTTCATTTTCTCGCGCTCAGCTTTTGCCTCAAGTTCTTGCTCGGTTTGCATGGCATTCACAATGACACCGATAAACAAGTTCAACACGGTAAATGCAGTGACGACGATGAAGGGAATAAAAATCGCCCAAGCATAAGGGAATTCTTCCATCACAGGGCGCGCAACACCCATCGACCAACTTTCCAACGTCATGATCTGGAACAAGGTGAATGCCGAGGCACCGATGGATCCAAACCATTCCGGGAACGCGATCGCAAAGAGTTTCGTACAGATTACGGCAAAAACATAAAATACCAGAAACAACAGGAAGACAATTGACCCCATCCCCGGCAATGCAGACAAGAGACCTGACACTACCCGCCGCAAAGACGGGATCGTCGATACCAGCCTCAATACACGCAGAATTCTGAATGCACGTAAGACCGAAAGGCTTCCGGAAGCCGGTACCAAAGCAATTCCGACAACCACGAAATCGAATATCCTCCAAGGATCGCGCCAAAACCCTTTGAAATTGTGAAAAAGACGCAGCGAGATCTCCATGATGAAAATGGACAATATCGCATGGTCCAAAGCCTTGAGGTGCGTCCCGTAATCGGATGCAATTGACGGCACGGTCTCCAAACCCAAGGTAATCGCATTGATCAATATCAACGCAATGATCGCTTTTTCAAACAATGGATTTTGAACGAAAAAACCAACTTGATCGCGAAATGATTGAGGTTCACGCACCTCTGAAACTACATCAGACATTACTACCCACCCGATTATCCCTGACTGAGTATTACCTGTTTTTCCTTATATTATCGCTAAACCTTATTATTAATGATTTGATACTGCTAATTCTTGATCAAGGCATCAATTTGCATCAGCTGTTCAATCAGGCCCTCTAAATCATTCAACCGCACCATATTTGGTCCGTCCGAAGACTTTGTATTGTCCGGGTCGTCATGCGTTTCGATAAATACGCCAGCAACGCCAACGGCAACAGCGGCACGCGCCAGGGGGGGCACCATGTCTCGGTCACCCCCGGATGAACCGCCGAGACCGCCAGGCATTTGAACAGAATGTGTTGCGTCGAATATGACCGGGTAACCTGTTTCTGCCATCTGTGGCAAAGCACGCATATCAGATACGAGTGTGTTGTATCCAAAACTTGCTCCGCGCTCGGTAAGCAGGATTTGATCATTTCCGGAATCGGCGACCTTTTTGGCCACGTTTTTCATATCCCAGGGCGCAAGAAACTGCCCTTTTTTCACATTGACCACTTTGCCGGTTTTCGCTGCAGCAACCAGTAAATCCGTTTGGCGACAAAGGAAGGCCGGTATCTGCAGAACATCAACGAAAGGAGCAATTGTTGCGCATTGATCTTCCGAATGAACATCAGTCAAAACCGGGGTTTCAAATTCCTGCCTCAAGTCGCTAAAAATCGAGGTCGATTCTTCCAGTCCAATCCCGCGTGTCGCGTCGATTGATGTTCGGTTAGCCTTGTCATAACTCGACTTGTAGATGAAGTTCGCTCCAAGCCGGTTGCAGATCTCCTTGATGCTGCCCGCCATATGAAACGCATGTTCGCGGCTTTCCAGCTGACATGGTCCAAGTATAAAGGATACCGGCTTGTCATTGGCGAATTCGACATTGCCGACGGAAATCGTTTTCTGTTTAGCCATCATGTCAACCTTCGACAAAAGCAATCATAGCGCCCTGCCCTGATGCAGGATCAACGATCAAACGCTGTCCTACTTTTCTGGTTTCAATACCTGCATCTGACAACTGATCAGCCACCTTTGCCTGATCTTTCACCAACACGTCAAAAGCAACTGCCTTCATGCCTCGTTCGGTTGCAGCATCCACGCCGTAGTGCTGTTTCAGCCCAGCGGAGTTGAGTGCTGACACTTTGCCATTTGGCAGAGTGAATTCCATGCCAAAGGAATGCGAACGGATTTCACGCTGGCCGCTCATTGTTTGGAGATAGTATTGGAAATCTTCGGGCAATTGTTCGCACAAGGTCACTCGGGTAATACCGGTTGCGCCGTTAGCGTGTTTCGTAAGTTCTGACGGAAACGTTGGCGGCCCATCGGGTCTTTCGCACAGGAAACAAGCGAAATCCGGAGAACGTTCATCAATGCCCATGGCCACCTTGACCGCAACTCCGGGACGCCGAACCGTTACAAGCTTTCCTGTCTGCCAGCCCGCTTTCTTGATGTTTTTACGTTCTTTTCTGGGATCAGGTTCTCCGAACACCAAATACGTGAAGCCATCATCCCCGTTACGAAAACGGTAGGCCATATCTCGTCTTAGAAAAGGATTGCCCTTGTCGATGGCGGCTTCAACCGTTTCACGATGGCCAATGGCTATCGGTTCAATGAAGGTTCCATTTTCGAAAAAAACACAGGCATTTTCGGAACCAAATTTGTGCCGTGCATCAGGTGCGACAGTGAAGCCCAACGCCGTCAATCGTTGGCGCGCAACCTTGAGTGAAGGCACTGGTAAAACGACATGATCAATATTTCTCGGTGTAAGTTTTGTCATGTGTGCTGGATGCCTTATTGGCCGCGTTTTGACAAGATTAAATCGTGAGAACGACGTTTCCGCCGGCTTGGCCGCTTTCTACAAGTTCATGCGCCTGAACAATTTCGTCCAAAGGAAGCGTGTGGGAAATTCTTGTCCGTGCATGACCGGATCGCATAAACCAGTTCAGACGATCAATCGCGGCCATGCGCTCTGCCCGATCCAGTTCATAAACGAGGAAAAACTGAAGACTGATTGATTTAAACAGGAGATCGCGAAACGGAACATCGATCGCGCCCATGTCGTTGGAACCATAGGAGTAAATCGTCCCTTTTGCTTGCAGGGCGGGAGCGGAGATCAATTGAGACGTCGAATAAAAATCCATGTCTATGATTGCGCCAACGCCCTCTCCGCTAGTCAGTTCCAGGGTTCGGTCAGCAACATTTTCTGTTTTGTAGTCGATACAACCAATTGCGCCTGCTTCGAGCACAATATCATGCTTGACCGCTGATGCGGTGCCAATCACCTTCCGTCCCATCAGGGTCGTCATTTGCGTGATGTAATGTCCCACAGCAGAAGCAGCTCCGGTGACCAGAACGGTTTCCGAATTGTCTGAAGCCAACAGATTGACTGCGTGCGCCGCAGTGAGGCCCGGAATGCCGAAACACGCAGCTGTTTCAAAGGTGATCTCATCATCCAGCTTCACCGCCTGAAACTCAGGTACAGCGATGTATTCTGCTGCCGTGCCGTATTGGCGTTGCCATTGCCCGTTCCAAATCCAGACCCGCTCGCCAACTCTTGAGGTATCAGCGCCCTCACCAACAGCTTCGATTACCCCAGCGCCATCACTATGTGGGATCACAAAGTCGAAGGCAGGTGCACGCCCTGCCCGTGATTTAACATCAGATGGATTTACACCGGATGTCGCCAGCTTGACCAATACCTCGCCAGTTCGTGGTTCGGGTATTGGCTTGTCAGCAAATTCAAGGACGGCATCAGCCGATCCATTGCGGGAATAGAGAACTGTTTTCATGAGCAACCTGTAGCACACCTTGATATGATTTCACCCAAATTCCAAGAAGATGAAATGGTTTCAGTACTTGCAACCTCGCAAGGATCGTATTTTACTTCTGATTGGGAGGAAGACATGAACGTACCAATCATCAAAATTCAGCCGGGCGACCAACCCTTTTGTGCAAATCCCGCGACTTCATTCACGATGCCTGCACGGTTTTATACCTCGCCCGAGATTTATGAAGCTGAGAAAGAGGCAATCTTTTACAAGAATTGGTATTACGTCTGCCACCAATCGCAGGTGAAAGACGCTGGTGAGTATGTCTCTGCTCAAATCCATAATCAATCGGTCTTTGTAACCCGTGATCGATCTGGTGATTTGAATGCATTTTACAATGTTTGCCCGCATCGCGGTCATGAACTGGTTCAAGGGTCAGGCAAGAAGAACCTGATCGTATGCCCATATCATGCGTGGAGCTTTGATATGGACGGCACGCTCAAGGCGGCCCGAAACTCGGAGAACATTCTCAACTTTGACAAGTGCGACTTCTCTTTGAAAGCTATCCGCGTTGAGAGTTTCTGCGGCTTTGTGTTCGTCAATCTGGACGAAGATGCGATACCGCTTGCCCAACAAGCCTCTGAACTTGAAGATGAAATTCGCAAATATTGCCCGAAAATCGATGATTTGGTGTTCGCTCAGCGCGATACGTATCATGTGGAATGCAATTGGAAGGTCATGATCGACAATTTCCTTGAGTGTTATCATTGCGATCCTGCGCATCGGGACTTTGTGGACCTGGTCGACATGGATACTTATCGCAGCATCTGCAATGGCATATACTCCAGCCATGTGTCAGACAATGTGCGCACCACAGATGCTGCTGCATTCAGCTTTGAAAAGGGTGATGTGGATTTTGGCTATTGTGGTTGGTTCCTCTGGCCAAACCTTACTATTTGGGCCTATCCCGGCGAAACGAATATTTCCACCTTGCAAATGATCCCCGATGGCGTGGGAAACACAATCGAACATCAGGATTGGTTCACTGAGACAGCAACACCCAGCAAGCAACTCAAAGACGCGATGGATTATCAAAAAGATGTCCTGCAGCCTGAAGATATTTCACTCTGCATCAATGTGCAGAAAGGGTTGCAGTCAAAGGGGTATAATCAGGGACGTTTTGTGGTCGATAAAGATCTGACCGAGCTTTCAGAACACGCCGTGCATCATTTCCAGAAAATGGTCATGGAAGCCTTGGGTGGCGAGATACAAAGCTGACGCGTCATTCGCAGATGTTTTTCTCAATGAAACAGTTGCTTCCGAGACAACCGTCCCAGCCTTCTTGTTTCTTGGCTTCTGATTTTTCACCGAAGGTTCCATCAATGGATACAACCGACTTAATCTTGTCAAAGCGGTAGGTCCGCATGGCTTCAAAGTCCCTGCCCTTTGTGCAGCCACGGCGTTGCCAGCCCCGCATATAGAGCTGGCCATTTTTGCCGATGGCTACCTGATGAACGTCTACGATGCGAGGCTCACAGCCTTTGGATTTATCTTTGTCGTAGACCAGTTCAATTACTTGTTGGTTTTTAGCAGCGGCGCACAGGGGTGCTTCGAATTGGGTTTGGGCTTGGACAGCAGTTTCAAATCCTGCGAATAAAACTGAAAAGAAAATGGCCTTTTTGATCATGATAGTCATACCTAATTACAAAATATTACAACTGTTCCTACAATTTCCAATTATCAAGAATATTTTTATATGCATTTTCAACTTCTTCGCTATCAATGCTACAAGACATATAAACGATATTCAGTGCTGCAATTAATCCTTTGAATTTCGACACTTGATACATTATCGCCAAAACTTCAGCTGGTGTAATTCGATACCCGTTGATCATTCTCAATGCCAGCGAACCTATCGACTCGGATAATGGGTGCGAAGTACGTTTTTTCCATTCATAAAGAGTGTTTGTTAGAGTAATCTCCGTTACAGCAACATTTTTTGGTGGCCGACATATTTCGTCAAGCACAATGAACATTGCATTATCTGATATTGAAGCAGCCAGTTCGATAATCTCCATGGATTTTGATCGATCTTCGTATGGAAATTTACAATCAATAAGTTCTAAAAAGCTATATTCATCCATCGAGTAATTTTATATATGCTGGTCTGGAAATAATAGTCTCAAACCAATCTACTCTGCGCCTTGGCTGCCTCGATGAAACTTGCAAACAGAGGATGTGGTTCAAATGGACGGGACTTAAGTTCCGGGTGATATTGAACACCGATGAACCACGGATGCACATCGCGGGAATATTCAATGGTTTCCGGCAATAATCCATCCGGTGACATGCCAGAGAATATGAGGCCGGCCGCTTCCAGCTTTTCTTTGTAGTCCGTATTGACCTCATAACGGTGGCGGTGCCGTTCGGAAACATGAGTCGAGCCATAAATTTCCGCAATATGCGTGCCCTCTTTCAGCGGGTGCGGATAGGCGCCAAGACGCATGGTGCCGCCCATATCGCCGGACGCTTCGCGCTTCTCAATCTGGTTTCCTTTCATCCATTCAGTCATCAAACCAACGACGGGTTCCTTGGCCTTCTCGTCAAACTCAGTAGACGTCGCGTTTTCAATACCAGCAAGATTTCGCGCTGCTTCGATACAGGCCATTTGCATGCCGAAACAGATGCCGAAATACGGGATCTTGTTTTCCCGTGCATAGGTAACAGCCTTGATCTTGCCTTCAGCGCCTCGCTCTCCGAAGCCGCCAGGAACCAATATTCCGTCTACCTGCCCAAGATGCGCAGATGGGTCTTCTTCATCAAAGACTTCAGACTCAATCCACCTGAGATTGACCTTTACTTCATTGGCGATGCCGCCATGATACAGCGCTTCAATCAGAGATTTGTACGCATCCTTAAGCACGGTGTACTTGCCTACAACGGCAATGTTCACTTCACCTTCGGGATTATGGATTTTGCGGCTGATTTCATCCCATATCCGCATATCGGGTTTGGGCGCTGGGTCAATGCCAAATGCATCCAAAACTTCCTGATCCAACCCCTCTTTGTGATAGGTCATCGGAACGTCATAGATTGACTTGGCATCAAGTGCCTGAATAACCGCGGACGGGCGAACGTTACAAAATTGAGAGAGCTTACGACGCTCTTCTTTCGGAATTTCACGATCAGCGCGCACCAGCAAGATATCCGGCTGAATGCCGATTGAACGCAATTCTTTCACCGAGTGTTGCGTTGGCTTGGTTTTTAATTCACCAGCCGCCCAAATCCACGGCATCAATGTCAGGTGAACATAAATGCACTGCCCGCGTGGCAAATCATTGCCCAATTGACGGATGGATTCAAAGAACGGCAGAGCCTCAATATCGCCTACGGTGCCACCGATTTCGCACAAGACGAAATCATATTCATCATTGCCGTCCAGAACGAATTCCTTGATCTCGTTTGTGACATGCGGAATGACTTGAACCGTAGCACCAAGATAGTCGCCACGGCGCTCTTTCGCGATGATGTCCGAATAAATCCGACCTGTAGTGATGTTGTCTTGCTGATTTGCCGGACGGCCGGTGAACCGTTCATAATGCCCGAGGTCAAGATCGGTCTCTGCACCATCATCGGTCACAAAGCATTCGCCATGCTGGTACGGGGACATGGTTCCCGGATCAACATTCAAATAGGGATCGAGTTTTCTCAGCCTCACCTTGTACCCACGCGCTTGAAGAAGCGCACCGAGTGCTGCAGAAGCTAGACCTTTACCGAGCGAGGAAACCACGCCGCCTGTTATAAATACATATCGCGCCATGGGATTTAAGAACTAAACCTCTTCTTTCGATTCTGGTAGCAAAAAATGATTTCTTCACAAAAAAAGCCCCGAAAAAATCGGGGCTTGTGAATTCCGATTTAAATTCGCCTACTCCGTAGTAGGAACCTGTCCTTCTTCAGTCGCATTGTCCCCACCCAAATTGAGTGTATCACTGCCACCAAGCTGGTCGAGAATGCCCTCTCCTGTACCACCATCCTGGTTTTGCAGAGGAAGATTGTCCAGAACACTGCTGCCGCCATCAACACCAGAAAGAATACCAAGAGCGATTGATGTGGCAAAGAAACATGCCGCCAGAATTGCGGTTGTGCGAGTCAGTGCGTTGGCAGCTCCGCGCGCGGACATAAAGCCACCACCGCCTCCGCCGCCACCGCCGATGCCCAAAGCACCGCCTTCAGAGCGTTGAAGCAACACAACCACAACAAGCGCTACCACAATCAGCAAGTGGATTACGATAAGTACAGATTCCATCTCAAATCCTGAAATTTAAGGGCACATCGCCCACAAGTTGGGCGCTCTTTATCATGCTAACCCGATAATGCAAAGCTTATGCTGCATCTAACGATCAATACGTTGTGTTTCAAGGAAATCGCTAAAAATCAGCAAAGTTTCTCATAGGCCGCGCAAATGCCCAGAAAATCTTCAGCTTTGAGGCTTGCACCGCCCACAAGCGCACCATCCACATTTGCTATTCCCATTAATTCCTCGGCATTTCCCGGTTTAACTGAACCGCCGTATAATAAACGCATTTTGGCGCCGTCACTGCCAAATCGGGCTGTCAGGTTTTCGCGCATGAAGGCGTGAGCTTCTTTCACATCCTCGACTGAAGGTACCAGACCAGTGCCAATGGCCCAAACTGGCTCATAAGCCACAACTACGTTTTTTGCCGTTGAAGCCTCTGGCATCGATCCATCCAATTGATCTTTGAGGACTTCCAACGTCTCTCCTGCCTTGCGTTGGGCTTCCGTTTCGCCGATGCAAACGATGGTTATCAAGTCACCGCGCAAGCCTGCTTCGGCCTTTGACTTCACTATTGAATTCGTCTCGCCATGGTCTGTGCGGCGCTCAGAATGTCCAACAATCACAGCAGTACCTCCGCCATCGGCTATCATTTCAGCGGAAATATCTCCGGTATGGGCACCATCCTGATTGAAATGACAATCCTGACCGCCAATTTGCACCCGGGTTCCCAGGGCAACATGGGCAGCCGAAAAGATCAGTGTTGCCGGTAGGCATAAAAGCATATCAATCCGGTTACGCATTGCCGCATCGTAGCCGGCTGTCACGTTTCCCAATTCAGTCAAAGAGTTCCTGAAACCGTTCATCTTCCAGTTTCCGGCCACGAGGGGTTTGATATCGGGGGTCATGTCACATCTCCGCTGCATTTTTCTGCTTTATCCATGGTTCACGCAGGAAAGGCAATTACCGCTTTTAAGCATTCACAAATCCTTTAAACTCCGGTCCTTGTGAATGTTTCATTCTGCCGATATACGAAACCAAACAGATTCAGTTATTTCAGGGTGATTTATGCTCGATTTTCTCCGCCGCGGCTCTACAGGATGGTTGGCCAAAATTTTGATTGGTCTTCTGGTGTTGAGTTTTGCCATCTGGGGCATCTCCGGAAGCATTATATTCGGCAATCAAAACACTGTTGCACAGGTCGGTGACACCAAGGTGTCGACGCTTGACTATCGCCTTGCCTATGAGAACCAGTTGCTCGCACTTTCTCAACAAGTAGGACGGCGCCTCACCCAGCAACAGGCGGACGCATTTGGCCTGCGTCAGAACGTTTTGAACCAGGTGGTCGCCGGAGCAGTGTTGGATGAAAATACCAGAAAGATGGGGCTTGGCGTTTCCGAAGAAGAACTTGCCAAAGCAATCGCTGCCGATCCGACCTTCAGAGATCTGTCAGGGAATTTTTCAAGAAGCGCGCTGACTGCAACGCTCAGACAGTATGGCTTGTCGGAACAAGAGTATATCCAAAGCCGCAAGCTGGTCGCCATGCGCAATCAATTGCAGGATGGTACTGCGGCTTCTCTGGCGCTTCCCACTGCATTTGCTGATGCGCTTTCCAATTTCCAAAACGAAGAACGCGTTTTTGAATATGTCGAGTTCGGTGCCGAAGTCGTGGAAGAAAAGCCTGTCCCATCTGAAGCGGATATTGAAGCATACTACGAAGACAACAAATCCCGTTTTGTTGCACCGGAATATCGTAAGGTGAATGTGCTGCAAATTGAAGCGGCAAAGCTCGTTAAGCCTGATGAGGTCACCGACGAAGATTTGCGGGCAGAGTACGAAAACCGCCAAAGCAATCTAACCACTCCGGAACGCCGTCGCGTCGAGCAACTCGTCCTGGCAAATGCGGAGGAAGCCGCTACAGTTTCAGCAGAATTGAAATTGGGCAAAAGTTTTGAAGATGTTGTTACAGGCCTCGGAAAAAAGGTGGAAGATCTTTCCCTAGGGCTCGTAAGCGCTGGCGAATTGCCTGACAAGTCCGTTTCTGATGGTGCCTTTGCAGCGACCCTCAATCAACCAACAGATGTGATCGAAGGCGTGTTTGGACCGGTCATTGTCCGTGTAACCGAAATCGAACAGGAACGGACGACCACGTTCGACGAAATCAAAGACCAGCTCAGAAACGAAATAGCCTTGCGCGTTGCTGGCGACAGTATTTTTGAAACCTACGACCTCGTTGAAGAAGAACGTGGTGCAGGTGAAACTCTCAAACAAATCGCCGACAAATTTGAACTCGAATACCGGGTCGTTGATGCAATGGACAACCGGGGAGAAAACAAGGCGGGTGTCGTCGTTCCCGGAATATCAAATCCGAGGAACCTTGCACGAGCTGTTTTCGCATCTTCTGTCGATGAGGATAATGATCCACTGGAGATCGGTTCCGATGGTTTTGTCTGGTTTGAAGTTGCAGAAGTTATCCCGGAACGCCAGAAACCTCTGGATGAGGTACGTGAAGACGTCTCAGCATCCTGGATCTCAGATGAAACCAACAATCAATCCAAAGCCATTGCTGATAAAATTGCAGAACGCGTTTCCAATGGTGAGGACTTCAACGCGGTCATTGCCGAAGAATTGCCTTCGGATTCATTGGGTGCCGCAGTCACTTTTTCAACGAGTGATGCTGTTTCCCGATCTGCGCAAACCTCAAACTTGAGCCGTGGCATCATTGAAGCCGGATTTGAAGCGAAAGTCGGTGATGTAACAACCGCTTCAACCGGCACCGAAACATTTGCCGTTCTTCGGGTAAAATCTGCCGAAACCAAGGACGGATCGAATCTTCCCACCGAGCAGTTGGAAAATCTGAACGCTCTGGCGACCCAGGACATGGTTGGCCAGTTTGTCCAAGACTTGCAATCTCGTGAAAGTGTCAGCATAAACCAGTCAGCCATTGATGCCGCCTTCAATCCTTATGCTGGTGGCGGGCATGGCGGGTAACTGAGTTTAATCGGGCTCTGCTACAGAATCCGGTTTTGATCGTCTCGGGGGAGTAAATGTCCGACATCAAACACGTCATCAATCGACTTGCGAATGGTGAGAGCCTGTCGCGTGATGAAACGCAGTCGGTGTTCGATATCATCATGTCTGGCGACGCCACAAATGCGCAAATTGGGGCTGTCCTTATGGGCCTCAGACTGCGGGGCGAGACCGAAGACGAATTTGCAGGCGCAGTCGATGCGATGCGCGCCAAGATGTTGCCCGTGGATGCGCCAGCCGACGCAATCGATATTGTGGGCACAGGTGGCGATGCAAAAGGGTCTTACAACATTTCCACTTGTACAGCGCTTGTCGTTGCAGGTTGCGGTGTTCCTGTAGCAAAACATGGGAACCGTTCCCTGTCTTCAAAGTCAGGGGCGTCTGATGTTCTGACTTCCCTTGGCGTAAATATTGAGCTGTCACCAAGCCAGATTACAGATTGTATTAACGACGCAGGTATTGGCTTCATGTTTGCCCCTGCACATCATTCCGCCGTTCGACATGTAGGCCCTGCCCGTGTTGAGATGGCAACTCGGACTATCTTCAACCTGCTTGGCCCCATGTGCAATCCGGCTGGTGTGAAACGTCAATTGCTAGGCGTATTCGCTCCACAATGGGTGCTGACCGCTGCAAAAGTGTTGCAGAAGCTCGGCTCAGAGAAAGTCTGGGTTGTTTATGGAGAGGGATTTGACGAAGTAACTATTACTGGCACCACGCAGGTTGCTGAACTCAACAATGGATCTGTCAAAACGTTTGAACTAACCCCCAATGACTTTGGCTTTGATGTGGAAAGTGAAGACGCGATTGCAGGTGGTGATGCCGATGTAAACGCCAAAGCGCTTCGCGCAGTTTTGGCCGGTGAACCATCAGCCTATCGCAATATGGTCATCATGAATTCAGCATGTTCTCTTGTGGTTGCTGAAAAAGCAAAGGATATCAAGGAAGGCACTGCAATGGCCAGCGAAGCAATCGACAGTGGCGCGGCGGCCAAGACGCTTGAAAAACTTGTAGCAGTTTCCAATCAGGGTAATGCGTAATGGCCGATATTCTCAAAAAGATTGAACTCTACAAGCGCGAGGAGATCGCTGCCGCCAAAGAGTTTGTAGGCGTTGAAGACCTGAAGGCCCGCTGTCAGGACATTGAGGAACCACGCGGTTTTCTGAAGGCCATCCAAAGCAAGCTGGATGCCGGAGAGTACGGGTTAATCGCCGAGATCAAGAAAGCAAGCCCTTCCAAAGGTCTGATCCGCGAGGATTTCAATCCGCCCCTTCTCGCCAAGGCCTATGAAGCAGGTGGTGCTGCCTGCCTTTCTGTTTTGACCGATACACCAAGCTTTCAGGGTGCTCCGGAATTCCTGACCAAAGCGAGATCCGCAACCACATTGCCCGCACTTCGCAAGGATTTCTTGTATGAACCGTATCAGGTTTATGAGGCGAGAAGTTGGGGTGCTGATTGTATTTTGATCATCATGGCATCAGTTACCGATGACGAAGCCGTAGCGCTTGAAGAAACCGCGTTTGAATTGGAGATGGACGTACTGGTTGAAGTTCACGACGAAGAAGAGTTGGAACGCGCGCTTAAAATACTCAAGTCACCATTGTTTGGCGTGAACAACCGAAACCTCAAAACCTTCGAGGTATCGCTTGAAACAAGTGAGCGCCTTGCTGCCATGGTGCCAGATGACAAGGTGCTCGTTGGCGAAAGTGGATTGTTTGAACCCGCCGATCTTGCAAGGTTGTCAAACTGCAATATTCGGACTTTCCTTATTGGTGAAAGCCTGATGCGCAAGGACGATGTTGAACTTGCAACGCGAACCCTGCTCGCCAACCCTGTTTCTGTTGCAGCGGAATAGAGGTCGTCATGTCCACCCTCACCCACCTCGGAAAATCAGGCGAAGCCAACATGGTAGATGTCGGCACCAAGGATACAACGCAGCGCGAAGCGAGTGCCATTGGGCATGTGAAGATGGACCCTGATACGCTTAAAATCGTGTTGGAGGGAAACGCCAAAAAAGGCGATGTAATTTCTACAGCTCGCATTGCAGGGATAATGGCAGCAAAGAAAACATCTGATCTGATCCCGCTCTGCCACCCAATCGGATTGTCGAAGGTTTCCGTCGACATCATACCAGATGAGACTCTACCGGGCCTGCGGGTAACCGCTACAGCGGGTGTATCCGGACAAACCGGCGTTGAAATGGAAGCCCTTACCGCCTGTTCTGTAAGCTGTCTGACAATTTATGACATGGTGAAAGCCGTTGACCGGGGAATGGAAATCTCGGGCATTGTTTTGACCGAAAAGAAAGGTGGCAAATCAGGGCACTGGACACGAGAAGGCTGAGTGACGAGATGTCGATCGACCGCCTTATCCCCGCTGAAGAAGCCCTTAATATTGTTCTTGATGACATAAGCCCAACCCAGACTGAAACAGTTACGCTTTATAACGCCTCAGGACGTGTCCTTGCAAAAGACCTTACTTCGAAACGTACTCAGCCTCCATTCGATGCCTCAGCCATGGATGGTTATGCGGTTCGACAAAGTGATATTGCAACCCTGCCCGCGGTCCTGAAAATTATTGGAGAATCCCGTGCCGGGGTTCCTTTCGAAGGCAATATTCAATCCGGTGAAGCGGTACGTATATTCACAGGAGCGGTGGTGCCATCAGGTGCAGACAGTATCGTTATCCAAGAAAATACAGAGTCAAGCGAACCGGAAACAATCAGAATTCTCTCGGGCGTCCCGGAAGGTAAATTCATTCGCAAGGCTGGATTGGACTTCAAACAAGGGGAGACACTGTTGCGAATAGGTGAAGAGTTGACGCCAAGTCGGTTAGCTCTTGCTGCCTCCATGAACTACGCGGAAATCCCAGTCTACAAGAAACCGAAAGTCGCCCTTCTTTCGACAGGTGACGAGCTGGTTCTGCCAGGAAAATCACTGGCCGATGGACAAATTATTGCATCCAACACGTTTGGTCTGATCGCCTCAGTTCAGAATTGTGGAGGCGAGGTTCTTGATTTTGGGATTGTCGAAGACACAAAAGACACGCTTCATGAAACATTCGAAAAGGCTCTTGAAGCGCGGTGCGATTTGATCGTCACAACCGGTGGCGCTTCGGTTGGCGACCATGATCTCGTCATGCCGGTCGCCCGTGAGATGGGATTTGAATTCGAAATCGCCAAAATTGCCATGCGGCCTGGAAAACCATTCTTGTTCGCAAAACTGCGGGATGAAGATCACTCGGTTTGCCTGACCGGCCTTGCTGGAAACCCGGTTTCCTCCCTTGTGGCATTCAACGTCTTTGTGCGTCCGCTTATTCAGATAATGGCCGGTGGAACCGCAGAAACTGCTTCCATGCGCAAGGCGATACTCGGCAGGAATTTGCCTGAGAATGACGAACGGGCGGAATATATGCGTGCCACGTTGGAAACCGGGCCGGACGGGCAGTTGGTGGCGACCCCTTTTGATACTCAGGACAGTTCGATGCTTGCCAATCTGGTGCGCGCCGATTGTCTGGTCTACAGAGCAGTAAAAGCAGCGGCTGTAAGCAAAGGCGAACCGGTTGAAATTGTTATTATTGCAGGATCAGGCGTGACTTGATCTTTGCGCGGAATGCAGCCTGACTTCTGATGCTTTTCCTTCTCAAGACCAGTTGCTTTGTTTTGGATTTCTTCTGCGCTTGAAGCGTTGCCAATTTGATGGTCTTCGCTTTCTTCCTGGCGTTTGCCAGTTTTGTTTTCGGCTTCTGTTTTGTTTTTTTGGTCAGGTTCTTCCGTTTAATTGCAGAATTTCTGATCTTTTTCTTCGGTTCTGATTTCGATTCGTCCTCCAAAACTGAAACCAGCACAGAATCCTCGATTTCTCTTCCACCGCGTCCGCGTATATGAACGAGGCGATATCCGGACTGGTCCAACCTTGTAAGAAGTTGATCCAAACCATTAGCTGTCACAGATTGAATATCATGTAGCAGAATGATGCCCTTCCCGTGTCGATTGAGTTCTGACATTACCCGATTGACCATGGAGGAAGAGTTTGAAAAACGGTAGTCTTTACTATCAACATCAATAGCAAACACTCCGAATCCGCGCTTTTTCAAATAATTGTTCACTGAACGGTTTTCTGACAAATACGGAAACCGGAAGAAAGGCGAGACTTTTCTACCCGCTGCCCGGTTCACGGCGCGAATGGTTCGGTCAACATCCTGTATAGCGGATTTGCCATTTGTAGAACCCAGATTGCGATGGCTGTAACTGTGCGTTCCAACGGTGTGGCCTTCCGCAAGCGCACGCTTCACCAGGTGGGGGCTGTTTGATGCCATTTGCCCAACCATAAAAAATGTGGCTTTGGCGCAATGACTCTTGAGAACATCCAGCACCTTTGATGTCTTGCCTGGCACCGGACCATCATCAAATGTCAGTACAACTTCTTTTTGTCGGAGAAAATTCCTATGCCCACCATGCGATGAACCAAACCGGGCTCCACCGGAAGTATCAAGTGTGACGGTTCGACTTGTCCCCAATCCACCACGACAGGCCTCGGCTTGTTTGGTTGTCGAGATCAACCCCACCTGAGATAATGAAACTAGAAAAAACATCTTCACAATAAGGGAAGAAAATAGACGCATGACATGTCCCCATTTGTTGGCGAGACAATGAGGCATTCCGCCTATTTAAAAGTTTAATTGGCGCGTTAATCTGTTGTTATGGTTAATACTTCGCTTACAGCGCTTGCGCTGCATTGTGCCTCCTTTACATCTGTTCCGATTTTATCCCTTGCAGAACATAAAAAGAACATGTATAGAATGTTCTATATATGTCTCACGGATTCGACCTAATGGTTCGTGTCCAGATGCGGAGAAAATTAGATGCTCACCCGAAAACAGCAGATTTTGCTTCAGTTCATCCATACCCGGTTGCAGGCTGAGGGCGTGCCGCCTTCCTTTGACGAAATGAAAGATGCGTTGGACCTGAAATCGAAAAGCGGTATTCACCGATTGATCACTGCACTTGAGGAACGTGGCTTTATTCGCAGATTGCCCAACAGGGCTCGGGCGCTTGAGGTTATAAAGATGCCGGAATCCTGGGGCAGTGCTGAGCCAGAGCTTTCGATTGCTCCAGATGCAGAAAATGTAGTTCGTCCTCAATTTGGCAATCGCGCTTCACAGTCATCTGGAACCTCTACAGACAATGTAGCCCCCTTCCCCGGCAATTCTCCTTCTGGTGGTGATGAAGAAAATTACGGGTTCTCCGTTCCCGTGATGGGCAAGATTGCTGCTGGTGTTCCGATTTCTGCCATTCAGGACAATACGCATTCTGTCACCGTTCCACCGGAAATGATTGGGGGTGGAGAACATTTTGCCCTATCCGTTGAGGGTGACTCGATGATCGAAGCCGGCATTCACGACGGTGATACAGTCATTATACGTCAAGCCAATACGGCAACACCGGGTGATATTGTTGTCGCTCTTGTGGACGATGAAGAAGCAACATTGAAAACCCTGCGCCGTGAAGATGGCAAGATTGGCCTTGAAGCTGCAAACCCTGCCTATGAAACCCGTTTTTTCGGCCCGGATCGTGTGAAGGTACAGGGCAAGCTCGTAGGATTGATCCGTCAGTATCATTGATCTGGCGTGGTACAGCTCAACTGATACTAGTCCTGATAGGTGACGGGCATTCGATCCCAGGGTCGTTTAGGTTGCGTGAAAGCCGTCTTGACCCTGATTGTGTAGTTCTTGTTGCTGCCGGTGGATTTCACTGACGTCTGCTGAACTGGTTTCATGGTTTGCGCCTGGACATAAATTTCATGAGCACCCAGCGATTCAAAGTCTTCCCGTTTCAAGATCAATTGCGGGGTTTTCTCTCTACAATTTACCCATTTGAGTCTGGGTGCGGCCAGGATATCCGCCTTGTTACAGGCATTTGGCAATAGTTCCGGATCGTATACCAAATAGAAACGCAATCCTGATTGCAGCTCATAGACGCATTGATCCCGATTGCATCTTTCCGATGGTAAACCCGCATAAGAGATACTGCCCTTGGAGTAGGCCTTCCCCCAAATTCTGGTGACGAAATTTTCCCGCTTGGAGATCAGCGTAACAAGCTGCCCTTGAGCATCCTTTACAGCCACTGCCCTGCCACTCTCGGCGATCAGAATATCGGGTACGTTTGTTGATGTCGCAAATACTGGAATTGAACCTAGGATAACAACGCCTGCGAGCCTTATTCTACTTTTGAAGAGGGTCAGCAATCCAAAGCCAGTAAGGAAAAGGATAAACAATCCGGCAGTCTGTTCGCCTGTGATTGCGACATTCATCAAGCTGTTTACCCATAGGGCAATATCAAGAATGGCATTGATGCCATAGGAAACCAACATCAATACATATGGATCCAATCCAAATGGAATCATGACAATTGAAAACAGGACTGCCGGCATGACAACCAGGGTGACAATCGGCATTGCCAGCATGTTAGCTAATAACCCCAAAGGTGCGATTTGATGGAAATGCCATGCGGCAATAAACGACGTCGCAAACCCTGCAACCAGGCTCGTGATGAACAAACCTCCTGAAAATGCGGCCGCCCCTCGAATCGCAGAAGCCACCCAACCATATTGCCGGAAAGGTGTTTCATGCAGTCGGTCTCTTCTGCGGCGATTGATGGCCTCATAGGCAGATACGAGCGCAACAACTGCGGCAAACGACATTTGAAACCCAGGACCCAGCAGGCTCGAAGGATCCAGCAAAAGAATGATGATCGCTGAGATTGAAACATTTCTGAGCGTAATAGCCCGACGATCCATCATAACCGCAACCAACATGACCGATATCATGATCCATGCACGTTGTGTGGCGACACCAAAGCCAGAAATCATTAGGTAGATGGATGCCAGAAGAAAGGCGCCCAACGCTGCCCATTTCTTGATCGGATAATTCAATGCCCAGTTTGCATTAAGCGTAAACATGACCCGCAGCAGCCACAGTGTTGTCAATGCAACCAGGGCCATGTGCAGGCCTGAGATTGCCAATATGTGCGCCAGCCCTGTAGCTCGCAAAGCTTCTTGCGCTTCTGCAGGAATGCCGCTTCGGTCCCCGATCACCAGTGCTGTAGCAATTTTGCCGGTGTTGCCCGGCAGCGCACTCTCTATGCGCTTCTTGATCGCCATCCTGACTGTGTTGATGGATACCCGAAACTGATCTGCGCTGGTCAAATCCGGTAGAGTGTTCATATCATGCGAAGGCTTTCCCATAAAGAAACCGCTCCCCCCAATGCCGTCAAATCGCGCGAAGAATGAAAAATCATATCCATCCGGATAGGCTGGCCCAAGAACAGGTTGAATTCTTGCCATTCCGGTTATTTGCATACCAGGTTCAAACACTACCGCTTTCGAGGTAGAAGATAGACGCACATATTGGGGCAAAGAGCTGGTTTCCACCCCATTTATCCTGTCTGGCGAAATTATATGTCGCGGCCCGCCGCGGGTGTTTTGGTCTGTTGAGATGACTGTGCCGGACAATTCACCTGTTATCTGCTGACCAATACGCGGGCTATCACTGTTGAGAACCGCGATCTTTGCTGCGAGCATCCCAATCATTATGCAGAAGATTGCTGAAAAGAGCCTGTACGACACGCCCACTCCCTTGGATTTGGCAACGATAATCCCGAAACCCAGTGCCGCTACCCCCAACATCAGACCAATGGGCTCAGCCGGTGCGTGGAAATACAAAACAATCCCCGACCCGATAAGAATTGGAACGAGATTGAAGGCGAACCCTCTTTCAATTTCATAAACAAACGTGTTGCGCAGGAGCTGTGACAGGCGATTTTGATGATATTCAACAGCAAGTGCAAGCCTCCGAGGCAGGGTTGGCTTGCCGATTGTTTCAATCGGAACATTTGCTCGCACATATACATCCGGCAACATGAATTGCATGTCACCCTGCTTGCGACCTGATTGATTTTCGTTCTCTGCCACACCAGAGCCTTGTCTATTGTCGGCAGTATGTTAAACGACCGACAAACACCACACATGCCTTATCAAAACTTGAATAGTGCCATTCTGCAAGAGGCAAAATTAACGGCACTTTTGGAGATGCTCAATGTCGACACCCGTTGTTACGCGATTTGCCCCCTCACCCACCGGGTTTCTTCATATTGGCGGCGCGCGCACCGCTTTGTTCAACTGGCTATATGCAAAGGCCAATAACGGCAAAATGCTGTTGCGGATTGAAGATACAGATCGGCAACGTTCAAGTGACGAAGCCGTAGAAGCCATTCTTGACGGCCTTTCGTGGCTCGGTCTGGAGGGTGACGGCGATCCGATCTCGCAATTTTCTCGGGTGGAGCGACATCGCGAAGTCGCTGAACAAATGCTCAAGAACGGTACCGCTTATCGTTGCTATTCAACCGCTGAAGAACTTGACGCGATGCGGGAAAAGGCGCGTGCTGAAGGGCGCAATCCGATGTATGACGGAACATGGCGTGACAGACCCGAAAGTGATTGGCCCAGCGATTCAAGTTACGTGGTGCGTTTGAAAACGCCTTTGCATGGCGAAACGCTCATAGAAGATCAGGTTCAAGGTGAGGTTCGGTTTCCAAACGCCGACCTCGATGATTTTGTGCTACTGCGATCGGATGGCACACCGACTTACATGCTTGCAGTTGTCGTGGACGACCATGACATGGGTGTTACACATATTATCCGCGGTGATGATCATCTGACCAACGCCGCAAAGCAGTCGCTCATCTTCAACGCGCTTGGTTGGGATCTGCCGGTTATGGCCCACATACCTCTAATTCATGGAGAAGACGGTGCCAAACTGTCCAAACGGCATGGTGCTATTGGCGCAGAAGCCTATCGCGCCATGGGCTATCTTCCTGAGGCGCTGCGAAATTATCTCGTGAGACTGGGCTGGTCACATGGCGATGAAGAGATCATGTCAATCGAACAAATGATAGACTGGTTCGGTTTTGAGGGCATGAACAAATCTGCTGCGAGATTTGATTTCGCAAAACTTGAGGCAATCAACGCACATTATATGCGGGCTCTTGACCCAGAAGAGTTACTGGAACGCGCGATGGCACTGTTGCCGGAAATCGAAGGCGGAACGGACATGGCTGCCAAAATCAATGAGGAGAACACTCAATGGCTGATTGCGGCAATGCCTGCGCTTGCTGAACGCGCAAAGACACTTACTGATCTGATTGATGGCATGGGCTTTGTGTTGGCAGAGCGTCCTTTGGCAATGGATGAGAAAGCAATGTCGCTAACCACGGGTGAGAATGTTGAAGTGCTTTCAAAAGTTCGCCCTGCGCTTGAGGCGATCGTGCAATGGGATCACGATGGCATCTCATCGGCGCTCAAGAGTTTTTGCGAACAAAACGATCTGAAGCTTGGCAAGGTTGCCCAACCCATCCGTGCAGCTTTGACCGGCAAAGCCACATCTCCCGGTGCATTTGATGTTTTGCAAATATTCGGAAAAGAAGAGTCACTTAAACGGTTGAGTGACCGGCTTTGACCTTTGTCTCACTTGTGTCATGTAGTGAAATCATATAGCTAAATGCAGGAATGAAGGCATCGGGCGCAAACGCGTGCCAATCCCCCTATTGCGGCAGGAAACTCCCAGTCCGGCTTTGATAAGAAGGATGGCGCAACCCGCTTGGGTTAGCAGCGCTCCAAGAAAGGATATTGATATGGCAAATGACAAGGCAACCTTGAGCATCGGAGACAATAGTTGGGAATTCCCGGTTTATCAGGCGAGCGTTGGTCCAGACGTCATTGATATCACTGCTCTTTACAAAGAAACCGGTTGTTTCACCTATGATCCGGGTTTTACCTCTACTGCGTCCTGCGATAGTGACATTACCTATATTGACGGTGGCCAGGGCACTCTTCTTCACAGGGGCTATCCAATCGAACAACTGGCTCAAGACGGTGATTTCCTGGAGACGTGCTACCTTCTTCTTCACGGTGAACTGCCGAACAAAGAACAGCGCGAAGTATTCAACACATCCATAACCCGCCATACCATGGTGCACGAGCAAATGAACCGGTTTTTCACCGGCTTCCGTCGCGACGCACATCCAATGGCCATCATGTGCGGTGTCGTTGGGGCCCTCTCTGCGTTTTATCATGATTCCACGGATATTTCGGATGAGAAGCAACGCTATTTGGCTACCATTCGCATGATTTCGAAAATGCCAACCATTGCGGCCATGGCATACAAATATCATATCGGTCAGCCATTTGTGTATCCACGCAACGACCTCGACTATGCATCAAATTTCTTGCACATGTGTTTCGCTGTGCCGTGCGAGGAGTATGAGATTAATCCGATCCTTGCCAAAGCGATGGACCGCATCTTCATTCTGCATGCAGATCACGAGCAAAACGCCTCAACGTCTACCGTCCGTCTGGCTGGATCTTCAGGTGCAAATCCGTTTGCTTGTATCGCTGCAGGCATTGCGTGTCTTTGGGGACCTGCGCATGGTGGTGCTAACGAAGCAGCACTGAACATGCTTCAGGAGATCGGAACCGTCGACCGCATTCCGGAATACGTGAAACGCGCGAAAGACAAGAATGACCCGTTCCGTTTGATGGGCTTTGGTCACCGCGTCTACAAAAATTATGACCCGCGCGCACGTATCATGCAGACCACGACTCATGAAGTTCTGAATGAACTTGGCATCAAAGACGATCCAACCCTTGAAGTAGCCATGGAGTTGGAGCGCATTGCTCTCACCGATGAATATTTCGTCGAGAAGAAATTGTATCCAAACATTGATTTCTATTCTGGTATCACGCTTCGTGCGCTCGGTTTCCCGACCAACATGTTCACTGTTCTATTCGCGCTCGCACGAACTGTTGGCTGGTTGTCACAATGGAAAGAGATGATCGAAGATCCAAAGCAGAAAATCGGTCGTCCGCGTCAACTGTATCAGGGTTCAACAAGCCGCGATTACGTGCCGCTTGACAAGCGCTGATACCAACAAGTGACCATTAAATTTTAATTCTAAGGCTGCTACGGGAAACCGGGCAGCCTTTATTTTTGAACGATTTCAATAATCTTTTCAGCTGCCAGTCGTACACTTGGCGTATCCTGTGCGAGGCGTTCGGCGACGATTTCAAATCCATCCAGTTGAGCTTCGCGTTCATGCTCATTCAATATCAGTCGTTCAATCATACGAGCAACATATTGTGGATGCGCATATTCATTGAAGCGTTCCGGTACGATTGGATAATCTGCGATCAGATTAGGTAAAGACGCGGACCATCCAGTCAGCAAATGCCTGATGCGCATCGCCAATCCGTCAAGCTTGTAAATTGAAATCATCGGAAGCTTGTATAGTGCAAGTTCGAGCGTCACAGTTCCAGAGGCCGAAAGTGCCAGATCCCCTTCCTTAAACGCTTTCTTTCGCGCATCATCTCCCAACAAGATTTCCGTAGGAAAGGGCCAATTTTTTGTAGCTTCGCGAATGTCAGTTTCCAGTTTGCCAACTGCTGGCAACTGGATTGAGAATTCATTGCCACGGGCCTTTAAAACATCAAGAGTTTCAGTAATGAACGGCAGCAGACGTTTCGTCTCGCTTTTTCTCGATCCAGGCAAAACCACTAGGTTCGGAACCTTTCTCTCAACTTCCCGGGTTTTTCTATCAATTTCAGGAGCTTCAGAAGCAAGTGGATGGCCGACAAAAGTTGTTTCAGGGCCACCCAAGTCTCTCATGATGTCCGGCTCAAAAGGCAAGACCGCGAGCACATGGTCAATATACGGCCTGATTTTGGAAGCTCTACCAGGTCTCCAGGCCCATACTGACGGAGCAACATATTTTACAATTTTGACGGAAGGCGCTGCTTCTCTAACACGCTTTGCAACACGATAGGAAAATTCCGGGCTATCGATTAAAACCAGAACATCCGGCTTTTGCGATATGACGTCATTGGACGTTTTTTTGATCCTGTTGAAAAGCTTAGGGAGTTGTGCTGCAACGCCCGATATTCCCATGACCGAAATGTCTGAGATGTCGAAAAGTGATTCAACGCCTCTTTCCTGCATCCTATGCCCAGCCATTCCAACGGGCTCAATCGAATGTCCCATTTCCCGGAATGTATCGATCAACGCCGCACCAAGCGCGTCACCGGACTCTTCGCCAACTACGAAGTACACTTTAAGTGATTTTTGGATATCGCTCAGGATCAGATACCCCCGGTTTTCTCTACACCAAAGATGAAGATGTTGTGTTTTCGCGCCAGCTCCAGCGTTTTCTCCCGCTCAAGAATTAGGGAATGATCTGCTTCAACAGCGATTCCCGCCAAACCTGCCTTGTGTGCATTTTCTATTGTGTCAGGGCCGATCGCCGGCAAATCTGCCCGCATGTCCTGTTGCGGCTTCATTGTTTTTGCCAAAACCCCAAAACGTCCACTCTCAACCAATCTACCTGACTTGCGAAGATCTGCGATACGACGCAACATTTCGTCTGTGCCCTCAATACCTTCCAGAGCAACCACCCTGCCACCCACAGCGACCGCACCCTGTCCGATATCCAGCTCACCCAGTTTTCTGCAGGCATCCACTGCCTGCTCAATGTTTCGCATCGATTTCTTGCCGGGCTTTTTGCCTGCAATTACACCGGTATTTGCCAATAATTCTGGCATGACTTCGTGTGCACCCAATACCTTGATTCCATTGCTTTCAATTACTTTGATTAGTCCAGAAAGAAGTGTGTTGTCACCACCCAACATCAAGGTCAGCACTTTGGCGATAAATGGCAAAGCACCAAAATCCATCCTAAGGAAGTTGATGGTAGGACGGGTCAATCCACCAGCGAACAGGATATGCGTGACTTTTGCTTGTCGCAAAGCTTTGAAAAAGCGCCCAAATTGCCCCCAATGCAACAACACATGATCATAGCCTTTGATCCAGGATTCATGTTCGGTTTTGATGCCTACAAGAAACGGCTCTTTGTGATGCCTCTGTAGACTTCCTGCGATCTCCCGCGGAAGACTTCCTTTTCCGGTAAAGATTGCAACGCGGCCTATAGCAGTATCCTCTACCATGATACAAACAGGCTATTTGGGGGTGCAAAGAGAGCGATCGGCGGACGCTTTGATAAATTCGACTATTTTTGACACAACCGCGTCTGCCTGTTGATCCGCAGGAAGGCTTTTCACCGCATCCTGCACAGCTTCTTCACCTGAGAAAATGTTTTTGAATGCTGCCCGTGTTGTGTGAATGCTGTCGCGTTCAATGCCAGCTCTCTTCATACCGATCAAATTCAACCCGCCCAAATAAGCCCGGTTTCCAAGGGCTATACCAAAGGGAATCAGATCATTCTCGAGACCGGCCAATCCACCAATGAATGCGTTGTCTCCAATCCGACAGAATTGATGAACTGCAGCCCCGCCGCCAATAATGACGTTATTGCCAATTTTGCAATGGCCGCCGATCAACACACCATTGGAGAAGATGATGTTGTTTCCGAGTTGACAATCGTGAGCAACATGTGAATTCGCTAGAAATGTACAATTGTTGCCGACTGTGGTGTTGCTGTTGTCGGCAGCTGTGCCCGGATTCATCGTCACGCCTTCTCGGATCAAACAATCATCTCCGATCGTCAACGTGGTTTTTTCGCCCTTGTGTTTTAAGTCTTGAGGTTCGTGTCCAATGGAAGCGAACGGAAAAATTCGAGCGCGCGCTCCGATAGTGGTGTGCCCATAAACAGCAACGTGCGATTTGAAGTCGGCACCTTCACCAATTACGGCATTGGGTCCAATGTGACAAAACGGACCAATGGTTGATCCTTCGCCTATGATTGCACCGTCTTCAACGACAGCAGATGGATGGATATTATTTGCCATATTATCTGTCTTCCGGATCAACCATCATGGCGCCGATTTTCGCCTCGGCTGCCTTTTCGCCTCCCACCCAAGCTTCACATTCATATTTGAAAATACTGCCACGCTGCTTTTGCTTCACCACACGAAGCTCCAGCTGATCGCCGGGTACAACAGGTTTTCTGAATTTTGCATCGTCAATCGTCATGAAATAGACGAGCTTGCGCTTTCCTTTTGAATGTTCTTTTGCGCAAATAGCTCCAGCGGTTTGTGCCATGGCCTCTACGATCAAAACCCCAGGCATGATTGGATCGTCCGGAAAATGCCCGCCAAAGTGCGGCTCGTTGAATGTTACATTCTTTATTCCGACAGCCCTCTCATCAGCTTCAACGTCGATAATTTTGTCGATCAGCAAAAAAGGATAGCGATGCGGTAGAAGGGAGAACAATTCCTTGATTTCAATTGTGCCGATTGAGCTAGTCATTGTTGCCCTTCCCTTTTTTTCTGTCTTTTTTGTCAGCAAGCATAATCTTAGCTGCCTGTCTCATCCAGGTTGACGCCTTTATTGCGGGATAGCCCATGACGCGTTCTCCCGGAGCGACATCACCATGCACACCAGAGCCTCCGCCAACCTGTGCACCGTGCCCGATCGTCGTATGGCCGACAATACCCGCCTGCCCTGCTACAACAACAAAATCTCCCAAAGTTGCACTCCCGGAAATGCCAGCCAGCCCAACAATGACGCAATTTCTTCCAATGGTTGCGTTATGACCTATTTGCACCAGATTGTCGATTTTTGTGCCTTCACCAATCACTGTGTCTCGGTTTGCCCCCCTGTCTACTGTGGAGTTGGCGCCAATTTCCACGTGATCTTGAATTATAACGCGACCAATCTGCGGGATCTTTTTGTGGCCGCCGGGCCCCATGGCAAATCCAAAGCCATCCTGGCCAATTTGAACACCATTGTGTATGATCACATTGTCCCCAAGCAAAGCATGAACTATGGTTGCGTTTGCACCGATAGCGCAATTCCGGCCGATCTGCACTTCTTGGCCAATAACCGATCCGGGCAAAAGAACAGTGCCGGAACCAATGGAAGCATTAGGTCCCACTACAGCGCCAGCTTCTATCATAACATCTTCTTCAATATTGGCGTCAGGATGAATACTTGCCTGGTCGGATATTCCGGGAATTCCAGTCACCGGTAGCGGACGCATAGCGGTAGGATATAGCAGCGCCAAAATCTGTGCGTATGCCTCATAAGGTTTACTATGGACGATTGCTGCAACACCTACCGGAACCTGATCTCTAAACTTATCGAGACAAAGCACTGCAGAGGCTGACGTATCCTTCAGAAACTTCAGGTATTTTGGATTCTCGATGAATGACAAATCACCATTTTGAGCGGATTCAATTGGACCGGCACCGCTGAGTTCAAGCGAAGCTGACGCTCCATTCAAATGAAGTTCCGCGCCGCACGCCGAAGCAGCTTCTTGAATAGATTGGGTCTGGGGTACAATAAACATTTAACCTGAAAAGAATATGGGCCGGAGATCCGGCCCAATCAATTTTGCTAAAACGCGGTGCTTACACCGAAGTTGAATTCCTGGATGTCGTCAAACGTTTCCTCGGCTATTGGAACCGCGTAGTCGACCCGAAGCGGCCCAAATGGTGAAGCCCACAGCAGACTTGCGCCAACGGAAGCACGAAGTGAGTCTGAATCCAACTGGTTTTCGTCTACAGCTAATCCAGTCAAAGTACCGACGTTACGCACAGCAGCTATTGCACCATCACCGGGATTCAATAACTGACCTGCATCAGCAAACAATGCGCCTCTTAGCCCAAGAGAACGCGAAACAAACGGTAATGGGAAAATGACCTCCGCAGTCGCATTCCAGAAAGTCTGTCCGCCAAGAGGATCACCTGTTAATGGATCGCGAGGACCATATCCAAAGGAGTCAAAGCCTCGTATTGTATTTGACCGTGCCTGGAAGTTGTCAAGGGTACGCAATGTATCTGTAATTGAATTTGTTCCATCACCACCAATTTGCTCTAAGTGACCGCCCCGAACACGACCAAACAAGACAATGTCTTCTTCTTCAGACAAAAGATGATACCCGGCTAATTGAGCTTCTGTCTGAAGATAATTTGCGTCACCACCTACGCCATAATAGGTCTGTGTAAACGCCGCACGAATTCCTTCTCTGGGTGTTCTTTGGTTATCCAAAGTATTGTAAACGAAACCGTATCCTAAGCCAGACGACATGAAATCACCTAAACCAGAAAATAGCGCCGCAGACAGCTCGCCGTCCGCATTACCTTGCACTATAGTGTCCAGTGTTCCATTACCAGTGGTGTCAACATCGGGTGTTGTATCAATAAACGAAGCGCTAGTGCTCGTATCACTATCCCTGTAGGCATAGAATACACTTGCACGCAAATCTTCGGTAATTGGCAAGCCAAAGGTTAAACGACCATCTGAACTATCAACGATATACTGACGTTCGGCAGTAGCGTCTGACTCTGTTCTTGCCAGCGAGACACCTGCTGATACCCGATACCCAAGGAAATAAGGTTCGGTAAAATCAAAAGTATAAGTTTCTTCATCTTCGCCGGTGCTGAAGCCAACCCGCAGGAATTGGCCACGACCAAGAAAGTTACGCTCTGACAGGCTGACCTGCGCTGAAGCGCCGCCATTGTTCGAAAAACCACCAGATGCTGATATATCACCGGTCGAACGTTCAACCACGTTGACGATTACCTGTATGCGGTCTGGGGCTGAACCAGGTCTCGTAGAGATATTCACTGCCTCAAAGAAACCAAGCGCCTGAATGCGGTCTCGTGTCTTATTCACCAAAACACGATTGTAGGCATCACCTTCGGAGATATCGAATTCACGACGAATAACGTAGTCGCGTGTCCGGTCGTTGCCGATAATAACAATATCCTCGATAAATACCCGGGCCCCTTCATCAACCAGGTAGACAACGTCGATTGTGTTCGTGTCGAAATTCCGGTTGCCGCGCGGAACTACTTCAACGAATGCAAATCCTTCTTCGGACACGCGCTCGGTAATCGCGACGATCGTGTCTTCTACTTCCTTGGCACTGTAAAACTCGCCAGGAATAGACTCATACAGGCTTTCTAAGCTGCTGGTATCAAGATTTGGAACCGTGCTGTCGATTGAAATATTGCCGAAGGTGTAGCGAGCGCCCTCATCAAAAGTGAATGTGATGGTGTACTCGTTCGCTACTTCGTCCAAATCCGCAGTTGTGGAAAGGACCTGAAAATCAGCAAAACCCCTATTGAAGTAGAAACGACGCAATGCCTCTTCATCTGATGAAATCCGGTTAGGATCATACACATCATTTGATTGGAGGAAACTCAAGAATGTAGACTCTTTTGTAGAGATCACATCCCGCAAATGACGGTCGGAGAACGTATCATTGCCAACAAAATTAATTGTTGCAATTTTGGTCTTGTCACCTTCGTCGATGCGATAGATTACATTTACGCGGTTATTGGCCAGCGGAAGCACTTCAAAACTGACGCTAGCGCCTCGCTTACCGACTTGCCCGTATGCCTGACGGATACGTTGTACATCAACACCAGCCTGTTCGTCACTGTAAACACCCTGCTCCCTGAGAGACACAACGTTTTGCAGCGCATCGTCCTTGAGACGGTTGTTTCCTTCAAACTGGATTTTGTTGATAGTGGCATTTTCATCCACATCAACTACAAGCACTGATCCTTGCTGGAAAATAGATACATCACTGAAAAGGCCTGTCGCAAACAATGCTTTGATGGAATCGTCAATATCGAAGCTGTCAAACGACTGGCCGGGCTGAATGGTAAGGTAGGACGCCACAATTTCGTCGTCGATACGTTCATTGCCGCGCACATCAATGCTGTTTACCACTGCAGCACGAGCCTCGGTAACGAGACCCACACTAGCGACACTGGAAACCATTACTGCCCCAAACGCCATACAAAAGGCAACAAACAATGATTTTGTCAGAGTTTTCAGATACATGTTGTTATTCTCAATCCACCAGCTCTGGCTTATTATTATCCTAACACGCGCGCGAATACACTACGAGAATCCGTTAGTTAACAAACCTTTTACAGAGTTTTGCCCGTCGTGCAACACTTGAACCGCAATTAGATACCACCAAGTTCTTGATTATGCATAACTGTTGCATTTTCACCCAACGCATTTGAAACTCATGGTTAATTTTTTCCAATCAGCCTCGCTTTGAAGCTTAACCGGAATTATGCCGATGAAGCCCGAACAGTCGCCGATAAGCAGCCATAAAACAGGCTATTTTAAGACAAAACGACCGTTCAAAGAGCAGAACCGGCCTAGCGAGAACAAATTGAATTCATTCGGAGAAAATCAGACGTAAATGCCTTAAAAAACTCTGTGTGATAACGAGTTTTCTCGGCCACTTTTAGCCACTAAACGTTCTAGTTGAAGAAACCAAGGCGGTTGACAATGTCGTTATGTGTGGCGAATAACATCATTGAAATAAGCAGGACAAATCCAAACCGGAAACCGTATTCCTGCACCTTCTGACCGAGAGGTTTTCCGGCTATCGCCTCATAGGCATAAAAGACCAAATGCCCACCATCAAGCATCGGTATTGGGAAAAGGTTGAGCAACCCAATGCTGACGGAGAGAATTGCGGCCAAGCTAACCAATGCCGTCAGACCCAAAGTAGCGACGTCGCCCGAGATCTTGGCAATACCAATGGGACCACTTAGTTGATCAACGGATTCCCGACCAGTGAAAATTCCACCCAGATACTGGAAAGTGCGCTGAATGATGTAGACCGTTTCGCTAACACCTGCCCCTAACGCCTCAAACAGCCCATATTCTTTTTTGCGGACATTCGCCTCTTCGGCACGACTGACAATACCAACAATACCCACTCGATTGATATTACCAAAACGGTCTTCTTGCTCTGTCCGTTTGGGGGTAATAGGCAAGGTAATCAACTCGCCAGCGCGTTCAATTTTGAAATCGAGTTCAATCCCGTGCTTCGGCGCAACAACACGCGGTATATCCCGGAAATTTGCTATTTCAACACCGTCAATTTCTCTGATGATATCGCCCGCTACAACGCCGGCACTTTCCGCGGCACTGTTTTCCACCACTTCCGTAACAACCGGATCGGTTACATAGCGGCCTAGGAAATAGAACGAACCAGCGAAAATCAAGATTGCCAGAATGAAATTGGCAATTGGCCCCGCTGCAACCACTGCAGCCCGCTGACCTACTCTTTTGTGCTCAAAACTGCCAGCCTTCTGCTCTTCAGTCATTTCCTCCAGACGCTCATGGTCTGGCACAGATGCGGCATTCGCATCGCCAGCGAATTTTACATATCCGCCAAGCGGCACAGCACAAAGCTTCCACCTGGTGCCATTTTTGTCGTTGAATCCCAAAAGTTCCGGACCGAAGCCAACTGCGAAGGCATCAATGTCCACCTTGTTCCATCGTGCCACAAGATAGTGACCCAGTTCATGAAAAAAGACGACAACGGTCAATATTGCCAAAAACGGCAAAATATAGCCAAAAAGTGAATACCCACCGGCACTGATGTTACTCAGAAATTCCATTTTTGCACCAAACTTTCAGTTGTGCTTTGCATCTAAGACCGTTCATACCGCACATCAAGGCGACAAAAAGACATTATCGAAGATAACAGGGATCGCGTTATCGAATGATGAATTCCATTGCATAATATAGAGGACAAACCACAGAAGAACCGAAGAAAAAATCAGGCCGTCGACCCGGTCCAATACACCACCATGCCCGGGGATCAAGGTTCCACTGTCTTTTACATCAAACTTCCGCTTCAAGACAGATTCAGCCAAATCACCGACCTGAGACGCCACTGCCACCACAACAATCAGTGCAAAGAAGCCCGGTCCGGGAGCTTTGCCAGCATAAGCAACAACGGCCCAGCTCAACAACACACTGCCAAGGATGCCCCCAATGAACCCAGCCCATGTTTTCTTTGGTGATATTCGGGGTGCCAATTTGGGACCTCCAATTGAACGACCCGAGAAATAGGCGAAGACATCAGCCCCCCAAACGCATGCAAAAACGATAATCACGAGCAAAAGACCGCTTAAAGTATCGAGCCGCAGTTCGGACATCGCGATAAACGGCAATCCCGCATAGGCAAGTCCAATGGCGGCAAAAATTGACTTAGCCGATATCCATTCCCACAAAGCCAGCAAGACAAAGCCAATCAGAAGAATAATTTCTGCGCCCAGCAATTGTCCGCCAAGATAGGCTGCGATCACAAGAAGCAAAAATCCAATACCTGCTAATTTTGGAAAGGCTGGCATCGCTGTTTTGGTGATGTTTGAATATTCATTGAAAATCAGCAAAGCCGCGACCGCCCAAAGAAGTTGAAAGGTCGGGCCACCTATCCAGGTCATGAACAAAACAATGACTGCCAACACAATGGCGGATACAATGCGTAGCTTAAGTTCGCGGTTCAGAAAAGGTTCCGGTGAGGCATTGGCGCTCACGATGCAGTTTCCCGCACCAATCCGCCAAAGCGGCGATTCCTAGTACAATATGCATCAATTGCCTCGGCAAGATGCTCTTTTCCGAAATCCGGCCACAGGCAATCCATGAACATGAATTCGCTGTAAGCGAGTTGCCACAATAGGAAGTTTGACAACCGTTTCTCGCCGCTGGTCCGGATCAGAAGGTCTGGTTCCGGTATTCCATAGGTATAAAGAAATCCACCAATCAATTGTTCATTGATTTGGTCAGGGGAAATCTTTCCAGCTGCAACCTGCTCTGCGATCAGTCGGGTTGCATTGATAATTTCATCGCGAGCACCGTAATTGAAGGCAATTACCAGGGTTTGCCCGGTGTTTTCGGCAGTCAGATTTTGTGCCTCATCCAGCAAATTAAGTAGGTCCGCTGGAACACGCTCACGGCTACCGATAATGACAACGCGGACATTGCTCTTGTGAAGGTCGGCCAAATCGCGCCGAATGAACAGGCGCAGTAGAGAAAAGAGTTCAGAAACCTCGCTTTCAGGTCGCGACCAGTTTTCAGTAGAAAACGAGTAGAGTGTCAGATACTCAACGCCCAGGTCACCTGCTGCACGCACAGTCCTGCGCACGGCTT